>VTLG01000634.1_pt1 | contig 41092 bp, 54 predicted proteins | sample 4694571 | NCBI WGS metagenome assembly VTLG01 (sample SAMN12604809, study PRJNA352737) | marine metagenome | biome: ENVO:00000447; feature: ENVO:00000209|ENVO:00000569|ENVO:01000036; material: ENVO:00002151; isolation source: viral sequences binned using virsorter ...
TCCAGACATCCGCATGCTCAATGAGATGGAAAAAACGTTCCTTAAAGCGTTACAAAAAATGGTTTCGCCTCCACTCATGCTTCCTGATGATGGTTTTCTTGCACCTATACGGACCACTCCTGATGCATTGAACTATTATCGTACAGGTTTAACTGGTAATGAAATGGTACAACCATTCCCTGTAGCAAATAGACCTGAATATGCTGATGCAAAAATGGGTCAAGTACGTGAAGCCATTGACAAAGCATTTTTCTTGGATTTAATGGAATTACCGGGACCAGTTGCGGCTGATGGTGATGTTTTACGTTTTACTGCGACTGAAATAGCTATGCGACAACGTGATCGACTGACTATTTTAGGACCAATTGTATCAAGACAGGAAATTGAGCTATTGGGGCCAATTGTAGAACGTACTATGCATGTCATGATCAGGTCAGGAATGTTACCAGAACCTCCACAAGAAGTAATGGGAATGAATTTTAGGATTGAATACACAAATCCTGTCAGTATTTCTATGAGATCTGGTGATTTAACCTCTGTTAGCCAATTGTTCCAGTTTATGCTTCCAATGGCACAAATTGACCCAACAGTTATTGAGCGATTCAACACTCATCGAATTGCAGAATTAGGTGCAGAAATACTTAAAACACCTCCATCAGTATTAAAAACTCAAGAAGAGATGGAAGAAATGATGAGGCAACGTCAAGAAGAACAAGCAATGCAGATGCAAATGCAACAACAAATGGCGGCTTCTGAAGTCCAAGGAAACATTGCAGATGCAGAACAAAAACGAACACAAGCAGGATTGAATATTGCTAGGGCTGAAAGCGAAGCGGCGTAAAGTACAATATAAAGAGTTTTTTAGTACAGATGATGGTAAAGAAATACTAGCTGATTTAGCTAGAAGGCATTTTGTCCATACATCTACTTTTGTTCCACATGATACGCATCACAGTGCCTTTAATGAGGGAAGAAGGTCCGTGATTTTAGATATAATTTCCCTCGTAAACATTCCAATGGAAGAATTGGATAAATTAAACAGAAAAGCAGAAGATGGAAGAGATAGCAGAACCGACAATGACGGAGGTTGGGACTCAGAGTTCTGATGCCGTTCCCGGGAATACTATTCTTGGCGGTACAGAAGAGTTACCAATAAGTAATGTAGGTGGATCTGAAAACCCTTGGTCTTTCGATCCTACTTCATTGCCTGATGACTTGGCTCGTGAGCCTTCATTAAGAAATTTTGATAGTGTTGATAAGCTGGCAAAAAGTTATGTCCATGCAGTTCGTAAAATGGGTGTTCCTGCGGATCAGCTTATGCGTGTACCTCAAAATGAAGATGACCCTGCATGGGGTGATGTTTATAATAGTATTGGAAGACCTGAGACTCCTGATCAATATGCTTTTGATGAAAGATATGATGAATCTAATTTAGAAGATTACAAAAATATTGCTCATCAACTTGGCTTAACACAAAATCAAGCTAATAAAATCCTTGATATGTGGTCACAAGCTAATTATGATCAATCTCAGCAAGCCCAAGAAAACTATGAAGAAATGCAAGCCCAAGGGGTTCATGCTCTTCAAAAAGAATGGGGCAAGTCTTATAATGAAAATGTTGAGTTAGCTCGTAGGGCATTTACTAATTTTGCCTCTAAAGAAGCACTCGATATTATGGAAGATTCAGGATTAGGTAATCATCCTGAAATAGTTAAGATGTTTTCCAAAATTGGACAACTTCTTAAAGAAGATGGCATTATGGTCGGTGAACCGGGAATTGGCGATGCTTTATCCCCAGCAATGGCACAAGAAAAGATCGACAACAATCTTGGTGATTCCGAGTTTAATAAAATCTATTTAGACAAGACTCATCCGCAACATCAAAAAGCGGTTGACGAGATGACCCGATTGTTTTCAACGGCTCATCGGTAGTTCCTCTCAAAGGAACCCTAGTTATAGGACAATTCCTAATTTATAGGGACATTATTTAGTAATCTCTTATATAGGAAAGTCTTATGGCTTACGATTCTATTAATGTCGCAATGGTGAAGCAGTATAGTGCTAATGTTCAGCACATGCTTCAGCAACGTGGCTCCAGACTGCGAAATGCAGTTCAACTCGAAACAGGGAAAATCGGTGAAGAGGTTTTCTTTGATCGAGTAGATGAAACTGCCGCACAGAAAGTTACGTCACGGCATGCGGATAGTCCATTGATGGATGTTCCTCATGAAAGACGTAGGGTTTCACCAGTAGATTATGATTGGGGTAAATTGGTCGATAATCCTGACCGATTACGTTTAATCATGGACCCAACAAGTGCTTATGTCGAATCTGCGGCAATGGCTATGGGTCGTGCAATTGATGAGGAAATCATTTCTGCCGCATTTGGCAATTCCTATCTTTCTACTACAAGCTCCACAACAATGACAGGTACTGCTTTCGGAAGTGATGGTGGTACTGACATTTATCGTGAAGGTGCATATTCCAGTGGTGCTTGGGTTGCCGGAGATAACACAGGAACTGCTGTTGGCTTAACAGTAGATAAGCTCATACGAGCAAGGAAGGTTCTTGCCGCTAATGAAGCAGACGAATACGACATGGGTGGAAGACCACAAATGTTTATTGCCTGTTCATCTGCTGGGATTGAATCCTTATTGTTAGAGAACAAAGTCCAATCTGCGGATTACAACGTCATTAAGGCATTAGTTGCTGGTGAGGTTGATTCCTTTATGGGCTTCCAATTTATCAGAACTGAAAAAACAACTGTTTCTTCAAACGTAGAAGAAGCAATTGCTTTCACTCGTTCTGCTATTGGACTCTGCATCTGGGAAGATATTGTTGCTCGTGTAACAGAACGTCCTGATAAACGATATAGTCAATATATCTATTACAGGATGACCATTGGTGCTACTCGTCTTGATGGTAAGAAGATGGTTCGCATCTACATGAAAAACGCTTAATTATAGGAGCACAATATGGCAACTGTATATGGGGCTAATTACACTAAAGTATATCAGCCCACTGATGGTAAACCCACAATGCCTCCTGCGGCTGAAGTCGGAGGTAGGTTGCGTGTTATTTATGATTCGTATGCCGCTTCTAGCTTAGCATCAGGCTCTACGATTCATATGGCAAAAATGCCAGCTTTGTCAAGATTGTGGCAAATAGTTGTTTGTGCAGATGATACTGGTGGTGCAGGTTCTCTTGCAGTCGGTATTGATGGATCAACTGCTAAATTTATTGCCGCAACTGTTTTAGGTGCAAATGGCAAATTAGCTACATTGTGGCCTCAAATGTTGGCTACAGATGTAACTGTTGCTAACACCACTGTAGTAGGTGGTTTAGGTGTTGGTGGAACTGGAACAGGAGTCCTTGATTCATTTGGACATTCTTTTACTGCTGAAACTGACATCATTGGTACTACTGCGGCGGCATCAATGACAGGTGACATCAAGTGGATGATTACTTATTCAATTGATTAATCCAGATGGCAACGGAAGTTGATATTTGCAATATCGCCTTAACAAACTTAGGCGAAGCAAAAATCGTTTCTTTAACGGAGGCTACAGAACGTGCTCGGTTATCTAATCTTAGGTATCCTGATGTACGTGATGCAGTCCTCCGTAGCCATCCTTGGAATTGTGCTACAAAAAGGGCAAAGCTAACTCGTTCTACAGTTACACCTGCTTTTGGTTATTTATACCAATACTCGTTACCGTCTGATTGTTTAAGGATTCTAGGTACGCATGACTCCCTACTTTCTTACCAGATTGAAGGAAAATATCTGCTTACTGATGAAACTACAATGTATGTCAAGTACATTGCTCAATTGACGGACACCTCCGATATAGACTCCAACCTGATTCAGGCAATTGGATTACGTCTAGCTTGGGAATTGGCTGAACCATTAACAGGACGGATCGAACTAAAGCGGGAAATGTGGGGTAAGTATGTCGAAGTCATAGCAGAAGCACGTGGTATTGATGCATCTGAAGGCATACCTGATAGAATAGAATACTTGTCTTGGGTTGAATCAAGATGGGGTTATCAGGATCTCGACTATAAACCCATTGATAGTCCTGCGGAAGGTTATGATCGGTCTACGAACTAGATGGCACGAATACAGAGTGTTCAAAGTAGCTTTTCTGAAGGTAGGATTTCCCCTAGATTGCAAGGGTATGTTGACCTACCTGCATATGAAGCCGCAGTTAAAACGCTAGAGAATGCTGTTGTATTGCCTCAAGGGGCAAGTTCTAAGAGATCGGGTACTTACTACGTAGCAGAGACAAAAAGTTCAGGAGCAGTACGTTTAATCCCTTTTACAGTGGGTTTGTCTCAAAACTACGTTCTTGAATTTGGGAATAACTATTTCCGTGTTTATTCTCAAGACCTACAACTTCAGTATCACGCAAGTAGCTCGTCTTCTGGAGTTTATGAAAAAGCTACAACCTACACTACTGCACAAATAAACGATCTGGACTTTACTCAAAGTGCAGACGTTCTTTTCTTGGTACATCCAGACCATAAGCCCAGAAAATTAGTCAGATCCCTTGTCACTTCTGGTAATGATAGGGCAGAAGATGATTCTCAATGGACATTATCGGATCTTGTTTTTAAAGATGGACCTTATGCAGATATAAATACTGATACTACTGATACTTTTACATTAAGTGGAACAGATAAGTTTGCAACAACAGACATTGGTGATTTCCATGTTGATACAACTCTAAATCAACTTGTCAGAAAGAATCATGGGTTGCTTGATGGTCAAACTGTTTGGGTAAAAGATATTGGTAGTGGAACACTTACTTTTCTTCCTGTATCTGGTACTGCTGGAGACGGAAGTGCTGATTCTGGATCTAGTTCAGATCATAAAAAATATTTTGTTGTTAATGCGACATCAAATACGATTCAAATAACAACAAGTATGACTAATGGTATTCCTGATGCTTATTCTACTATTGCCGTTGCTGGAACAGCCGATGCAAGAGTTAATATAGAGAAACAGACTTTTAAAAAAGATACTACAGGAGTAACTATTACGGCAACTGGACATACACCTTTTGAAGGTAATAGTAATGATGTAGGAAAAACAATTAGAATTAACCCATTACCGGGATCTCAAATTAAATGGGGTTATGTAGAAATAACAGGAAATTCAGGAAGTTCTACAACTGTAGCTCAATGTACTATCAAAGAAGAAATTGTCTCAGACAATCCTTCCTATGAATGGCAAAAATCAGTATGGGATACAACAAATGGATACCCTAGATCTGTAGCTTTGTATCAGCAAAGACTAGCATTTGCAGGAACGAAACAATATCCAGCGACAATATGGTTTTCTAACTCTGGTGGTTTTTACAATTTTGCGGCATCGCAACTTATTGGTGTAACAACAGGTAATCTTGATTCTACTGGTGCAAATATTGTTGGTGAACAAATACTTGATACAAATGCAATTGTACTTACCATTGATTCAGATACAGTAGATCAAATTGAATGGCTGAAAGAAGGTCAGAAACTAACAATGGGGACATCTGGTGGTGTTTTCAGTGTATATGGTTCAGAAAACGATCTTACTATCACACCATTTAATTTTACTATACAGAAAATCGCAGATTGGGAAACAGAATCAGAAGCATTGCCTGTTTCAGTCGGGAACCAAGTGCTTTATGTCCAGAAAAATGGGAGGAAAATACGTGAACTTGCTTATGAAGCCCAAAAAGAGAACTTTGAGGCTACAGATATAACATTAAGGGCAGAAGATATTACTTACAGTGGTGTTAAAGAATTAATTTATCAGGATTCACCTTATGGTATTGTTTGGGCAAGACTCGCTAATGGGAAATTGGTTGCTGTTACATACAATAAGAATCTAAATCTTTACGGATGGTCTACTCACACAGTTGGAGGTTCACATACTGATGCAACTTATGGGAATCATGCAAAAGTAGAAAATATTACTTCAATCCCTCGTGGAACTCATGATCAATTATGGGTTGTTGTAAAAAGAACAATTAATAGTTCTGAAAAAAGGTATGTTGAATACATGACTCCTTTTTTTGACAAGCAAGAAACAATACAGGAAAAGGCTCATTTCGTTGATTCAGGTTTGCCCAAAGAATCTACTAATACTGATGCTACAACAAGCTCATCAAGATCATTTAACGCCAGTTCAGGTGTCAATACAGGCACAAATGTAATAACAACTGGATCATCTCATGGTTTATCCGTAGGTGATTCAGTAACCTTATCCACATCAGGAACATTACCAACAGGAGTTAATGCAGGAATTACCTATATTGTAAAAACAGTACCTGCTGGCACAACATTGACTTTATGCGAAGATGTTACAGAAGCTGGAGCTTTAGGGACTGATATAGATATTACATCTACTGGAAGTGGTACTGTATATATAACAAAAACAGGATTTAAGTATTTAGCAGGTTTGACTCATTTAGTAGGACAAACAGTATCAATTCTTGGTGATGGTGCAGTTCAGCCTCAAAGAGTCGTTTCTGCAACAGGTACAGTTGGTCTGCAAACAGTTTGTAAAACGCATGCACGAGCAGGATTGGCCTATACAAGTACATTAACAACTTTGCCTCGTGTTAAAGGTGTTGGAGATTCTTTTGCTGTAACAGGCACAAAACGTCTTTTAACAGTAAACTTAATGTTTCTTGAATCACTAGGAGTAACTTTTGGGATGGAAGGTGGCACTCTTGATGAAATCCTTTTTAGAGATCCTTCTGATTTTATTTATGGATCAAAAGTACCATTATTTACAGGAGTTAAAGAGCTTGTACCTGCAAACAGGTCATTTTCTGCTGAAGGAGTAACAGTAGAATCTTCAGATCCCTTTCCTATGACTTTGCTTAGAATAGCGTTTGAGTATGAGGTTAATATATGAAGATATACACTGAAGTTGTTTGGGAATGGGATGAATCAAAAGGGGAACTTGTTGAAGTTTCTTCTGAGTCATTTGATTACGAAGGACCATTAGTTAAAGCAGACTTTGGTGCAACGATGGCTACAATAGCCGCAGTCATGGCTATTATTGGCACTGCAACACAAATAAAAGGTGGTCTTGATGCAAGTGCGGCAAAAGCAAAACTTGGCAGAGGTCGTGCTAAAAATGTTTTACAAGAAAATACGCTTAAAAATTCAATTTTAACAAAGAATGCTCACAAGCAAACATTTGACCTATTAAATCAGTTTCAATACCAAGAAGCACAATTTGAAAAAGAATCTGAAAAAGTTATTGCTAAACAAGTTGCTCAATACAGAGGAACTAAGAAAAAAGTTACAGGGATACAAACTCAAACTTTTACGAATGCTTACAGTTCGATGATGGACATGATGCTAGGCAAGCAAGCTATCCAATACAATGCATCTACTCAAATTCAGGCAATAAAAGAAAACTTAGAAGATCAAATAACAATGAATAATACGTATGCTCAAAATGCGGCATGGGAATACAAACATGGAGCAGAAGCGACAAGGCAAGCAGGTAACATTAATGCTTTGGCTGATTTAACAAAAGGCATTGGAACATACGCTCAAATAGAAGCTAAAACTCCTACTGGTTGGTGGGATAGCTCAAATTCATCTGGATTACCACAAAGGGCATCTCAAAACGTTGGTGGTACAGGAGGAATGGTAAGAGGTGCATCTAATATTTATACTTAATTATGGCATTTAATCCTTACCCAAATTTATCAGGCCAAGTCAATTTAGTAGCACCTAATCGTAGTGTTACTACTCCCGGAAGAAGACCTTTAGCTGATGTTTCTGTGGTTGGAGAAGCTTACAGGAATTTTGGACAAGTTATTTCAAATCTTGGAGGACAAGCCGCAGAAATTGCTCTAAGAGCGAAACTAGATGATGAACGCCTAGCACATGACGAAGCTTCACTTGCTTTTGCTAGTGGCCTAAATGAGCACGAAATGGATATGCGTAATAATCCTCAAAAATACGCAAATATGAAGTATGAGGATATGCAATCCAGTTACATGGGAACTTTTGGGCCAGAAGGCTCATTAATTGGTTCTATTATTAAACCCTATGACGATAAACCAAAATTACAAAGATCTATTAAAAACACCTTAACCCAAATGGGTTTAAGTAGTGCAAGCACTGCTTTTAGAGTTCATTCTGCTTATCGTGAAAAACAGATAGAAACAGAAGTAAACTCAAATTTAGAAGATAAAAGGACACAAGCGTTTTTATTGGCTCAACAACAAAATCCTGATTTGAAAGCCATTGAGCAAATAAGAACTGATTTCTTAAATAGTTTGGAGCCTTATAAAACACTAACTGATCAAAGGAAAAAGTTTTACGAAGATAAACTTTATGAATCAATGGCAGATGGTGCTTTAATATCACATAAATTAAGAAATCCAAATCCAAGCGACTATTTAAATTTTTTAAATTCAAAAACAGGTCAACAAATAGTTGAAATAGCATCTTTTTCTTCTGTATATCAGGCATATACTGGTGCATTACAAGGAGTTACTGATAGAGACAAAGCTCAAGCAGAATCAGCACAAAGAGCATTATTTATTGCTACACTCCAGCATAACCCTAGTGCCATTATTGAAAATGTTGAAAAAGACAAAGTTGTTATAAAACAAAAAGAAAGAACAGCACAAAACAGCAAAAAAAATGAACCAATGTTGTTCCATTTGCTTCCAGATGATTGGATTGCAAGCAAGATTGCATCTTGGAGAGGTTCAAAATCAACAAAGACTTTTGACCCTGCCGTAAAACAACAGTTAAATGGTATTACTAAAAGAATAGTAGAAACTATTACTGGTATTGCAGACGATATTGTTAATCAAAAAGATCCTGGAATAACACAAGATCTGATTCAACGATTAGACGATGTAGACTTAAAAGACCTTCCAACTTTAAGAATAGAAGAAGGAAATCCTTTCTTTAAAAATGGAGTTTGGGTTGGAGATGATGCCTCTTATCAAGAACAATTAGGACTTAAAAACTATTTGGAATGGATTGTTCCTAAATTCAAAACATTGTTGAGTAATCCAAATAAAACAGAAGTAAAAGAAATACTTTCTGATATTAGGAATGAAAATAAAGGTATATGGACAGAATCATTAAATAATATATTAACAACATATAACGGAATAACTGTAAGAGATTCAGTAGAAAGACTTGCTGAATCCAAATTGAATGATTTCAAAAACGTAAACAAGAAGTTTGCTGACATTGCTGGAGCCACATTCCCTAGCAATTTCAACGATCCAGACAATTGGGAATATGGCAATTACAATCAGGTTTTTACAGAATTGCCTAGATTAATGCCAAACTCAGATATTAATTCCGTAAATATTATTTCTCCTGAAAAGATAAATAAAACAATAGAAGTAATGGGTACAGGTAACGCTGACCTTCTTAAAAAGCTTATTACAGAAGATTATCCTAACCACTTTGGAGAAACGTACCTTCCACAAGCATTAAGGCAACTGTTAAGAAACCCTGACACACAAATATTTGGTGCATTAATGGAGTTAGGACAAGGAGTTGATTCTAATTCTTACATGAATTTTACACGCTTAACTCCTGAAGATTGGGTGACAATTGCACAAGCACTCCAATTGGAACAAGTAAAAAGACCAACACCAGCAGAGTTTTATACTCATGCTTTAAATTCTCAAATAAGAGAAGGATTAAGTGGAGTTGACGATGGAGCAACAAAAACATCAGTTCATACCAATTTTCTTGCAAGACTAGGACATGCAGAATTTATGCGTGGTTACTATACTGGTGAGCAAGGGCCAGAAAATGCTGTTAGGAAAACCTTTAATGATATATATAAGGGTAATTTCTTAATGATTAAGCAGGACAATAGTGCTTCTGCTGGGGCTGGAACAACCATTAAGCTTCTCCGTGATCAAACAGATCGACTAGACGTTACTCGTGACAGTGCAAGAATTGCATTAAATTCAATGGAATCACGTATTCGTGAAAAAGTTTTTCAAAATCCTGAAAATTATCATATTCGTTTAACTAATGGGCAAATGATGACAGGAGATTGGATTCAAAAAGAAGTTAATCGTGTACTAAAATTACCGGGAGGATCAATTGATTACGTTTTTAGAAATGACACTAGAAACAATGTTGAAGGAATAAGTTTAGCGTTGATGTCAACAACAGGAGGTTCCCAAAGAGGTAAAGTCATTGGTTTTATTCATGAAGGTGGAATAAATGAAAATCAACTTGGTAAAACTTTCTTTGCTGGCGATTCCCTAGATACTTTACTTGCAATTCCTGAGTATGAAGAAATTGTTGAAAACATCGATGAAAGAGCAACTTGGCGTTATGGAGAAGATAATATTTTTGGGGTAACAGTTCCATTTTGGCCTTGGGGAGATGATTACCCAATGAAAGACCTAAAAGAACCTTCAAAATACCAAATGTTTCAGTTGATGACTGAAGTTCTTTATAAAATGGAAGATCCTGTTGCTTTTAAAAAAATGACGGATGAGTATAAAATTTCTAATAAAAGTTTATCACGAAGTTCTGCGGCCCATGGCTACTGGTGGAAAGGTTGGGGAAGAACTTTTGGTGAAGATGGTTTACTTGAATATTTAGTATATAAAGAATATCAAAGTAGGGTTTATGACTATATGGAAGAAAATGGTTTAAGAGTTACAGCAGATGATTATGATTTAAGTAGTCATGAATATATGCAGATGGTATTGCCTGATGAGGATTGGGAAATGAATGGCAAGCCTATGAAAGGAATGAAAACTTTAGCAAATGAATATGAGCGTTTTTTGGAACAAGGTAATTACGGATTCCTTACTCACACAATGGCTGGTTTGCTTGATACTTCTGAACAAAATGTGGGACAAAAATTATGGGATTTGTATGGGACTCTTTCACTTGGTTACGATCCCAACAATACTCGCATTATTCCATACGAAGGTACTCCAGAAGCAAAAATCAAAAAGCATTTACCCAAACCGCTTATGGATTGGTACAGAGACAAAAAATCAGGAAAAGCTTTTGAACGAATGGGTGCTCATTTTATGCATTTCAAAGGAGAAATTAAAAACGCTGTTCCTAGCAGAACTTGGAAATCACGACCAAGTGTTCCACGTTTATTTGAAGCCAACAAATGATGTACTACGACTATCCTTACGCACGTGAGGATGTGGCAACAGATGAGTTTGAAGTTGCAGAACCTAGCCCATTTGCTGTATTTGGGAAAACAGCCAGATATGGATTAGGAGAAACAACTATACCAGTATTAGGTGATACTCTTATATATCATTTATCTGGTGCATTTGAGGAACCTATTACTAAAGAAGAATGGGAAGTTTCGCCATACTATGATCCTGAAATCGAATGGGATGAAAGCATGACAGGTACTCAGGCGAGAATGACTAAAAAGGCTTTAGATCGTGATAGAGAGTTTGCTGATTGGATGCGAAATGTCTCAATGTTTTCAGGACCAGCAATAGGAGGATTTGCTTTTACAGGTTTTACTGATCCTTTGGTTCTTGCTCCTTTTACTGGACTTGCAGGACAAGTGATGAAAATGGGTAGATTTGCACGTGCAGGAGGTTTTTCTGCTCCAATTAAGGATGTTTTTAAAGCAGGTTTGGCAGGAGGATTAGCTGAAACAGCTTTTCAGGGAATATATTCACATAAACGTTATTTATTTCAGCAAAGTTATGATGAATCAATGATGCTGGGAAGTATTGGTCTTGCTACAGGACTTTCTTCAAGCCTTATGGGTGTTGCTAAAATAGGAGGTCTAGTCAGTAAATTACCTGTAGGACAAAGATTGTTTAATACAGCAAAAGCAGTTAGTCAATTAGGAGAAGATGGTACTGTAGACCTTTCAAGAGGGAAAATTAAGGGTGATGAGTATATGAATTACCCTGAAGCAAATGTTTACAACGAAAAGAATGGTGCTCAAAAATTTACTGAACCTGATATAGGTGGTGAACCCACAGGATCAGGACGTAGGATAAAAGACCCTACTGGTTCGATAAAAAGCAGACCTTCTATGGCAGACGAACAGCCTAAAAATAGAGGGTTTATGGATTTGATTGATGAAAAAATAAAAACCTTTACGGCATTGGTTAAAAAGCAAGTGCAAGCAGATGAAACCATGCAACAAGCAGGACAAGGTGTAAAAACACTATATGCAGATGCTTATAGATGGTTGGAAAATAATATTGCTAGAGGGAAATGCAAGTAGATTGTAAACAAGGTTTAATGGAAGTACATGGGCTGTCATCTCAGGATGCAGATGGCATGATCCGTGAGCTTACAGGTGTTGAAAGAACCAAACTAAAGCAATATGTAGATTCTCAAGAAGCCTATCATCGAAGCATTGAAGAAGCCCAAGCTATTTCACGAACAAGAAATAAAGAAGTTGAAGGTTTTATTCGTGAAGAATTAGAAAGCGAAAAAGGCACATGGTTTACTAATTTCCTGAAAATTCTTACTGGTGTGGAGGGTTTCAAGCAAAGCAGAATTTACTCTGTAGGTACTTTAGGTAAGGGATTGAAGCTGGATCGAGAAGGAAGAATCCTTGCCGGGATGAGATTAACCGACAAAGAGTTAAGGCAATTATTTGAAGATCAAGCATTTGTCAGAGATTTTAGTAAAGAATTGTTTCCATGGAGCACCAAATCAAAGAGCAAAAACAAACTTGCCCACAAACTCGCTACGTTGGTCCATAAAGAAAGAATGGCACAAGTCCTAGAGTCTAGGTCTTATGGCGTTCCAATTTTGTGGAGAGACGATTATTTAGCCACTACATACCACAATCACATTCAGATGAAGGCAAAAGGGAAGCCTTATTGGACAAATAGGATGATGGGGTATTTGGACCATGAGAAAACTTTTGGTCCCGGAGTTACTAACAAACAACAGTTTCTTGAAAAAAAGTTTGATCACATTACCAAATTTGCTGATGAAATGGATTTTTCTACAGCACGGCAAAACAAACCACTTGCTGATGTAATGTCCGAACATCGTGAATTGCATTTTAAAGATGCAGATTCATGGTTGGAATATCAAAAAGAATTTGGTTATCAAGATCCTATTAGGGCTATATTTCAAGGAATGGACGTAATGGACAGTAAGATTGCATTACTTCGTTTTTTTGGGAGTGATCCAGAAAAGTTGTTTAGAAAGCTTTTACAAGAAGGAATTGATGGTAAAAAGCTAAATCCTTTGCAGAAGAACCAACTCATTTCCGCTTATAAAACAATATCAGGAGAATCATTTATTGTAGGAAATCCTACAATGGCTCAGTTGACTGATACTGTGATGAGTGTTCAGGCAATGTCAAAATTAGGGAAAGCAACAATAACTTCGTTTAACGATATACCTAATTCAGCATTAGTCTTAAATACTCATGGAATGGGCTTTTTTGAGTCGTATGGGCGTTTGTTTAAGTCTGCACAAGAGATGCTTTCAGGGATGTCTCCTGAAGAAAAAACCTTTGTTTTGAAATACCTTGGATCAGGCTTTGACGGAGTTATTGGTGCGGCCGCACAACGAATGATGATGCTGGATACAGTTCCGGGTAAAATACATAAGATGGTATCTAGCTATTTTAATATTATTGGATTGAACCAATGGACGGATTTCTGGAGAACCGCATATTCCAGAGTATTGTCACAGTACATGGCTGATAATATTAATATAGGATATAAGAATCTTAATCCTAGATTTAAAAATTTATTAGATGCATATGATATTACTCCAGACTTGTGGAGTGAGATGCAAAAGGTTGGGTCGTATTCGTTACGTGAAATCCTCACAGATCATCCCGGTGGTTCTGTCAATGCAATAAAAAATGCAGACCATCGTTGGGTGACTTCAGATTGGATCAGATCAAAACGAAAACGTGCAGGGGATAAAATAGATAGGCTTGCCGATAGAATTGCAACTATGTACTCCTATGAAGCTCGTACTGCTGTTCCTGAACCCGGAGCCGCAGAAAGAGCGACTTTTATGCGTACATTCCAGCGTGGAACCATAATGGGATCATTTGCACAGTTGTTTATGCAGTTCAGAACAACTCAAATGGTTACTGCTATGCGTATCTATCCACGCATTGCACAAATGGGATTACCTTCGGTATTGCACTTGACACCTATGTTGCTTGTTGGATATGCTTCATTAGCCGTAAAAGATTTGTTAGCAGGGAAACAACCTTCAAATCCATATGATCCTGAAGTTCTGTTAGAGTCTTTTGCAACAAGTGGTTTATCTGTATATTATGGTGATATTATATTAGGATCATTATATGATCATCATAGAGATGTAGATGAAGTAATAGGAGGACCAACATATACCACCCTGAAAGACACATGGGAAGTAATTGACCTAATGTGGAATGATCAGGAAGCAGGACCGCAAATGTGGAACCTTGTTAGGAGAAATTTGTTGCCTATGAATGTTTTCTATGCTGAATTAGGACTTAACTATGCTTTAAACTGGCAAATACAGGATTACTTGAACCCCGGTTATGCAGAACGTCTTGAAGACTTTGCACGATTCCAAGGTAATCCTTACTTTGAAATAACAGAACCTACCAATTTAGTTCCTTATGGTGGGATGTACGGATTAGGCCAATGACAGTTACAACTACAACAGCAAGATTTTCATATGTTGGTGATGGCAATGCTGGACCTGATACTGCTACAGGGATTAAAGTATTAGCCGCAACAGATGTTAAAGTTTATTGGAATAAAGCAACATCAGGTAGTGGCACTCCTGTCACCGTAGGTGATACTTCAACTGCAATGAGTGCTTCAGGCTATCTAACTTTAAATACTCATTATACTGTTCAAAATGCTGGTACTGGTAATGATATAACTATTACTTTAATAGCTTCAGGATGGACTATCAGTAGTACCCTAGCATATGCAACTTCTTCTGATTCCCTTGTTGTTACTAGAGAAGTTCCTTACACACAACCTTCCAACTATCAAAATAACGATACTTTTGATGCAGAAACACTAGAACAGTCTTTGGATCGTTCTACGATGCAAATTCAGCAATTAAGTGATGTTGCTGACAGAAATATCGTTTTTTCAAGTACACTTGCTGACTCAGAATTCAATTCAGCTTCAGTTAGTGGTACAGATTTTGGAACTGCACGTGAAAGAGCATCTACTGTAGTCGCTTCTAAAACATCACGTGCCAATAAAGCATTAAGGTTTGACGCAAATGGTGATATTGGAGTTTCTACCTATGATCCTGACACCTATGCTACTACTGCTGATACTTATCGAAATGATGCTTTAGACTCTCGTGATACAGCAGAAGATTATGCTACTAGAACAGCAGGAACAGTCAGGCATTTTGATGGTGCTACAAATAACACTTCTGATGCTAGTCCTTCAGCACAATCAGGTGTATATTCTTCTAAAGAATGGGCTGTTGGAACACAATCAGGAAATACTGATGGTTCTGCGAAACAATGGGCATTAGGAGGTGGATCTTTTGTAAGTGCTACTGCTGTTTCAGGATCAAATTATAGTGCAAAAGAATATGCAGTTGGAGATTCTACTGCAACAGGTGGTTCAGCAAAAGCATGGGCAACAGATAGTTCTAGTCCTGATGGTTCATCTGACAAATCAGCAAAAACATATGCTTCAGAAGCATCAAGTTCAGCAGATTCGGCTTCTACTTCAGCCGCAACAGCACAAGCAACTTCAATAGCAATGGCAATAGCCCTTGGTGGTTAAACAATAAGGAGATTATATGGCAAATGACGCAAGCATATCATTAGAAGCGACAGTGCTTCCTGATTCAATTGCAAAAGTTATTTCAGGTTCTATGACATTGGCTCCTGCTGATGCAAATGATAAATGGTATTACAAATTTACAAATGTAAGTAATGCCTCAACTGATTTAATTGCAGGTTATTTTCTGGATTACACAGGAGTTGACGATGATACTGCGCCAACTGCTGTTGCTACAGGAGATAAAGTTAAATTTATTTTTATCAAAAACACTGATGCATCTGCGGATGTATATATTGTCTTGGATGCAGGAACAGCATCAACAAGTGTTGGTGATGGAATCAAAATACCTGCTGGAGCATCTTGGTTTGCTCAACTACCAAATACTACAGTTGCAGATATACATGCAATTACGTCTACAGGCACAGTAGATTGTATAGTGTGCGCCTTATTAGATGATGTATAAGGAGAATTATGGCTTCTTTTGAAAGATACCACGCTAGCAACATTACATCTGTTCAAACAATACATACGAGCAATGCTAGTGATGCCGCACAAGCAGATATACTTATAGGTATGACTATATCTAATACTGGATTAAGTAATGCATCTGTATCTGCTTATATAACAGCAGGTTCAGATGGAGATAGGTATCTTGCAAAAGATATTAGTATTCCTAAATCGGGATCTGTAGAAATAATACAAGGCAAGGTCGTTCTTGATAACAACGATGTTGTTAAAGTTAAATCCACAGGAAGCCAAGTTGATTGTTGGCTATCTGTTTTAGATAATGCATCAGCATAGGAATGTTATGAAAAGGACAGGAGCAGGATCATTTGGAGAAGACGGAATCCCAATTTCAGCAAAAGGCGATGCTAACGGCATTACAGGACATGTTGATTCTAATTTGACAGGAGTATTAAGGAATCCTAAAACCATTAAGGGAACTGTTACAATTTCGGCAGATGAAAACGTAGTCATGGCAGGACCAATCCAAATTGATGGTAGCTTAGTTGTGGAAGGAACTTTGGTGATCGTATGACAGGAATCGTAATACCCGATGGTGGGAACATAGGATCTGCATCTGATACTGATGCTTTAGCTATTAGTTCCTCTGGGATTCTAACTATGGCTTCTGGCAATGGTTACAGATTAAATTCAGTACAAGTTTTTACCACTTCTGGAGCTAATACTTGGACTAAACCAGCAAATGTTAATGCTGTATTAGTTTATGTAACTGGAGGAGGAGGAGGTGGGGGTGCTGGAGATGCCTCATACAACCAAGGGGGTGGAGGTCATGGGGCAGGAACTGCAATTAAATGGATTACTTCTGGTTTAGGATCAACTGAAACGGCAACTGTGGGAAATTTTGGTGCAGGTGCTTCAAGTGCAGGAGGTGAAGGAAGCACTGGAGGAACAAGTTCTTTTGGAAGCCATTGTACTGCAACTGGGGGTGCTGGTGGACGTTATGCGACTCAAGTTGCACAGTACACAGATCCTGGGTCAGCAAGTGGAGTAGGTTCTACAACAGGTATAGCTATAAGTGGTGGATATGGTGGAGGACATCACCCTAATGCTATCGAAGGTGAGGGACAAGGTGGTACTGGAGGAGCTTCTTTTTGGGGTGGAGGAGGCGGAGGTGCTCATCAATGGAATCCTTATTATGCGACTCATGGTCTTGCTTATGGTTCTGGAGGTGGTGGTGGTGCTCACAGTGGTACTTACACATCAGGTTATAATGGTAAAGCAGGAATTATCGTTGTTTGGGAGTATATAGGATGAAAGCATTAATTTTTGAAAATAAAGTAGTAGATTTATGTGAAACTGAGTTTCCTGTTTCTCCAGAAATGGAGTGGGTTGATTGTGATGATACTGTTAAAGCGGGTTATTCTTATGAAGATGGGGTATTTACAAAACCAAATTTGTTGAATGTTTCTGCTGAAGATATGTTAAGAAGAGATCGAAACAAAAAATTATTAGAAACTGATTGGGAAATGCTGAAAGGATTAGAAACAGGTGCAGATATGACAGCACTTAAAAAATATCGTCAAGAGTTAAGAGATTTACCTGCTAATTCTACTCCTAAATTAGATGATAATGGTGTTCTTACTAACGTAACGTGGCCCACTAAACCAGAATAGGCATCATGAGTTCTGAAATAAAAGCTAATTCTATACAAGATAAAACAGGAACTAGGGTACTAGCTTCTGATTCTGGAAGTGCTTGGTCTTGGGGTGCAAACGTACCAAAAGGTTCAGTAATTGAGCAGTTTATGTCACCTTGCGATGGTAGTTCTATTACGGTCCAAAGCGGTACTTATACTGTTCAAAATGTAACTACTGCGCAAAATTGTCCTAATGGAAGTTGGGATGATGTAACAGGATCAACAATAGATTACACACCACCAACAGGAACGCAAACAGTAATATATTCTTTTAATCTTCATTACACCTACAATGATGATGCCTATCCTTTAGGTTCATTTGCACTTTATTTAGATAACGATTCTGGGACTCCAACTGAAGTAACAAATTTTAGAACTGAAGTTGCAGGAGCAGATTACATTGAAGGTAAAGTACATCTTGTTTGGCCTTTTCATATTGGAGGTTCTGATAATGATGCTACTGGTAGAAGAGATACTTGGACTTCTGCTAGAACTATAAAATTACAATGTCGAGAATATGCTAGTGTTAATGAATTTCAGTTACATACAACTCAAAATTGGGAAGCTACTGGCACTAATCAATTTTCTCAACCAGTTATCGGAATAACAGCATTAGCATAACTAAACCAGAATAAATCATGCCTAGCGATCTTCAGATTACCAATATAAAAGACCAAGCAAATGCTAATAGTGCAATTACAATAGCATCAGATGGTCAGATCACAGTAAATCAAAATAATCCTACCATTACTTTAGGAACAAACACGACTTTCCCTGCTGGTCATGTGATTCAAACAATTACAGACACACACGCACCAAGTTCTGCAACAACTATTACTGTAAATGTTAGTAATGATTATCTTGGGTCTGATTTACAATGCACAATTACCCCAAAATCAAATGGAAATAAACTTGTTATAACAGCATTCATTCCTGATGTATTTAATAACAGTACTGCAGGTAGGGCTATAGCGGCAGGATTTGCGTATGATGCAAATTTTAGTTCAGGAAATGGGACAACAATTGGAACGAGAGCCGAAATTGCTTCATATCATGTTTATGATTATAGCGGTCATTCGGTTATATCTAATCTTGAATATTCAACTTCAGTTATAGTAGGAACAAATGCCCCATCAGCAGGATCAGCATCTATTATAAGACCAATTTTTGTAGCATCAACAGGAGATTGTCAAATTAACACCAATGCTGGTAGCAAAGATGTCTGTTTTATGATGGTTCAGGAGATACAACAATGAATTTAAATAAACCAAGTTATATAACAGCTATTAAAGAATTAGTTGGTGGAAAAATTGGTGGGCTTAATGATGGACCAATTGAAAAAATTAAATTCTTTGATGGACAAACACCACCAACAGAAAAAGCAATTCAGGACAAGTTAAAAGAGCTTGAAAAGCAGTATGCTGATAATGAGTACCAAAGGAAAAGACTAGAAGAATATAATGCTATTGGAATAGGTGAACAATTAGACATGATCTACCATGATATGGATGGGTGGAAAGCTCGCATAAAAGCCGTAAAAGATAAATTTCCCAAGCCATGAGTGGACACCATCCTCCAGCACCACAAAGCATTATGGAAGTAGAGTCAGTTTTGATGTTAGTGGAAAGGATCGGACTTCCTGCGGTAATTATTGGGATTATGTGCTGGTATATCTTTAAAACACAACAATCTCACAAAGAGGAAATCATTCGCTGGGAAGAAAAAGACACTAGAGGTGATGAAAGATTGATTGATGTAATCAAAGAGCAAAACAAACAGAACAGTATAACATCGGATGCAGTCAATGGATTGAGCGTAGCATTCAAAGATGTGGCAAAAACGAACGAACGCCTTTCCATGGAAATCAAAGGAATGGCTGAAGCTCTTATTGCAAATAAACGATAATGTACGAAGGAATTCCATTTTGTCCTGAATGTCACAGTTATCCTTGTGCATGTGATGACAATATAGTTGAGGAAGAAGATGGCTAAAGAAACAACTGTAACAACAGTAACTAAACCTGATCCTCCAAAACCTGTCAAAGCTAGTATGACAGTTAATGAGAAGATTCAGGTGAGTAGATTTATAGCAAGATTCGCCATAGCGTTATCGGCACTTGGCATTTTTGCATACATTGTTCATGTGATGTTACTTACATCGGATGAATTACCAACATCGAGTAAAGACTTACTCAATATTCTTATTGGTGCATTTATACCGATAATTGCAGGCATAGCTAAGTTCTATTTTGAATCTGGAGGTGATTTGCATCAAGAAGAGGAAAAGAACCCAATCCCACCACATCCAGATAAAGAAAATGATGCAAGCAATAATTAATTGGGCGTATGAATTATTTAATCTTAAACCTAAAGAAAAGGAAGATATGCTTAACTTGGTCCTGCCATTCGTGGCTAACATGCTCAAGGATTTAGTAGTCGATAAGGCTCAATCTTTAGCATCAGAACATTTAGAAAAGCACATTGATAAGCTTCCAAAAGAAGTACAAGAAGCACTCGACAGTGCTGTGGATGGTGACAATGCTCATGGTCACAAATCCCTTAAAGATCTTATCAAAGGATGATTGGTTAGCTATGAGAATAAGCCAGAATTTCAGTTTACAAGAACTGGTTTATTCTCCTACTGCGTTACATGCAGGAATAGATCAAGAAGAACATTTAGACACTAATGCAGTTGCACGTATTACTGCTCTTGTATTAGCTGTACTCCAGCCTGTAAGAGACAAATTCGGACCTACTAAGGTCAACTCTTGTTTCCGTTCAAAACCTTTAAATGATTTAGTCAATGGGTCGAGCAATTCAGCCCATTGTTGTCAAGGAACCAAGTCTGCGGCAGATATAGAAATATATAGTGAAGAAGTCAGTAACTTGGAATTAGCAGAATGGATAAGAGACAATCTTGAATTTGACCAATTGATCTTGGAGAACTATGCACCTGAAAGAGTTTCAAAGATAACAGGGAAAGCAGAAGGACCGAATAGTGGTTGGGTTCATGTGAGTTATAGTTCGGTAGGAGACAACAGGAAGGAAGTATTAAGGATGGTAAAAAAGAATGGAAAGGCCAAATACTTCAAAGGACTTACAGAATAAATATGCAATTGAAGAAAATTGGCCTTTATTGAGATATGACGATTCAGAATTTAAAATATATTTGGATTTGAATCAGAATCGTATGTTGGAGCAAAAGTCGGAACCTGATCATAAGATTGAGTCTGAGCGTTCCCTTTACTCTTCAGATTAATAAATTCTATATAATGAACTGTCAATTCATGGTAATTGATCTTCTTACCTTCCGGGTTCGTATAGTTGACATGGTTTAGTTCCCCCTTCAGAAGCACTTTATCTCCTGTTCCCAAGAACTTAGTCACCACATCTGCCGTTCCTTTATAGGCAACGCAATTGATCCAGTTTTTGTTGTTCTTATCTGACTCTTTTCCTTCATTCTTAAAACAGAACGAAAATTTCACTTTATTTGCACCATTTTTTGTGGTGCTGGCTTCTGGTGGAGCACCGATGTTACCTGATAGTATTAGTGTGTTTGCCATGTTGGTATAGCTTCTGTGTCGTTGTTAATAATGATTACTGATCCTTCTGTTGCCCAGAACTTTTGAGCAACAACACTGAATATTTCCTGATCTCTTTCATGCAATTCACAAACTGCTTTAATCAGGTTATCCAAGTCTGGTTTGTTCTGATGAACTCTTCCATCTAACTGGAGTTTCTTCTTCTTTGACCATGAGTTTGCCATTGGCATCAAAAAGATGAGTATCAATGAGTTTCCCATTGTGAAATCATTCTTTTTAAATGCATCTCTGAGAGTATCCAGATAATTGTGGTATCGTTCAACGATAGGTCTTTTTGACTTACCGCCCCAACGATCCCTAAAGGTCATCCTTGGTTTTGGGACTGGAGTTGTCTTAATTTCCATATGTTCCTTTCTGGATTATCAAAGAATTGAAGCAACTCATCTGTCGTTGCACTGTTGATGTAGTAAGACAGCATTCTTTCGATTGCATAGCCTCTAACATCCTTTTCAGGCCATGAATCGATGACCCTCATTACGTATCTCTCTATTTTATCATTATCTGGCCTTTCTTCTCGTTTTAGAGTGTTTCTTAAAGCAACTATCTCTTTCCTGACAGACTCATTGGGTCTATAGGTTTCAAGATAGTCAATTACTTGGTTCAAGCTTCTTATGATTCTTGTACTCATATTGCATTTAGTATTTTTTCTGTTTTATCCAAACTTTCTTTATATTGTTTTTCAATCCTATCTAATTTTTTAGATGTCTCTTTCAGTGATGCTTCTATCTCACTGCACATTTCTTCTACAGTAGGGAACCTACCATATTTCTTTTCATATTGCTGTTCTATGCATAAAGGGTGTTTTCTTCTGAACTGATCTCTTGGATAAAGAGTGCTTCCATCTTCATGCTCTTCTAGGACTTGTCCCGGAATGCATTCTTCAAGTGTTTGATAATAAGATTTAACTCCTTTGAGAATATTTTTGTTTTGTCGTTCAATACGATGTTCTTTAACCATATCTACATAGTCACTTACCTTTTCGTAGGTGAACTGCTCTTTCTTTATCTTTTCAAAGTAGAAGTTCCATGAGTCTCTACCCTTTTCAAGGTTATATGTATTTATATAAGAACTCTTATTTTTATTATACATAACATTATATTTAGGGTTTAACCTCTGTATTTGGTCTTTTTCTGCACTCTCTGCAATACCTCTGGTCGAATAATGTTGAACATGAATAAATGTGATTTCATGTGACCAAGGCTTATTTTGGTGTCCTGCCAACCTTCCTATTGTTGATTTAGAAACTCCTATATAAAGCAATTCTGCTTTTTTATTAAAGATTTGATAGACCTCATGCATTTTCCGAGATCCTTTCTTTTGAAAAGGGCTACACCGTAAGGCGTTATGAGATGGTTCATCCATGAACCCACTGGCATAGGGAGAACGAAGAGAAAACCTAGCCAGCACCTATATTGGTTAATCCTCAGTGAAATAGACAGGTTCATAAAGGCTAAAGACCTGCTATGGAGCCTTTGGATCATGGTAGCCCTTTGGGTTATTTAGTTAGCGTAGTTGGGGGATTCACGAACTATGTCACCTGCAACCTTGCTGTTATGCTTATCCATTTCTGCCAATTGCTTTTTCTGCTCTTTTTCAGCCTTCTTTTTGGCATAATACTTCTTTGCATACTCACGTGCTTTTTTCTTACGTTGATTATTCTTTTTAGCAATCTCTCTATTCTCTTCTCTTCTGCCTTTGGTTTCATTCACTTCTGCTTTTATGCTTTTTACCATGTGAATGAGCATTTGTTTGGCAACTTGATGTGGTGATATTCGACCTCCACTTTCTTCTGCCATTTTACAGATTGCTTCATAAGTTTCAGTTTCTGTCTCTGTGGATTTGAAATGCATACTTAATCTGCCGTATGAATCTCTTTGGACTTTATCTGCATCTACAGAAAATCCTGTTAACCAGCTTGTTTCTTTCATAATCGTCTGTCTTTGCCTTGAAATTGAATGATTTCCATATAGTCACGATCCAACAATCGGGAAACGAGTGCTGAACCATAGACCTGTTCGATCTCCTTTGGAGACATATTAGAAGTTAAAATCATGGGGCTTGTGGCTCCATGTCTGGTTGCAACAATATCGAAAAACAACTCTGTTTCAAAATCTGTTGCATTTGATCTCTTTTTATTTGCCAATTCATCCAAGACAAACAAATCTGCCTTCTTAATTGGATCTACAAGATCAATCAGGGTGTCTTTAGTATCAGTGTTCATTGTGGCACGTGCTTTAGACAGCAAATCCTGCCACCGATACAATGCAACTGAGCGACTGTCTGCAATTGCTCTGAATGCTATTTGAATAGCAAGTGTGGTTTTACCTGTACCAACATTTCCCCATAGGAGGAAACCTTTGGTTTTGGTTTGATCACCAAGGTCTTTAATATCTCTATCTCCAACCTCTTTTAATTTGGTGAATTTACTATACTCAAGGTTCTTGAAGCGTTGCATACCTGCATTGTCCAACGCATTCTGGAACTCAAATATGATGGTATCTTGGGATTTTTTGGATTCAAATGTGAAATACTCTATGCCGTTTTCATCAGTCCACAACATTCCTCGTCTGCCGTTGCCAAGATCTATTTCCTGACAACGGTTTACTGGCAATCCTGTGATCTTAGCACCATGCTTTTCAGCAAGAGTCTTGATCTTATCCGCTAAATCACCAAACTTAGCTGGGCTTGACATCATCAGGATATGAGTCCTTTATGTCCTGAAGAAAGACACAGAAATCATGCCAATCTTCTTTACTCATACTCATTTCCCATTCACGTGCTTTCATCCTGCATCGTTCAGTGATTGAATCGTAGGACAGTTGAGTTTTATCTTCATCAACCATCTGTTCGATTTCATCTTTTCGCATCTGAATGTAGCTCAGTTCTTCCTTCTTATCTTCAGTTTTGCCCTCTGGAATGCCCAAATCGGTCAGTATCGCATCTTTTGCACTAACCCCCTTCTTTGGTTCATCTTTTGAGCTTTCTTCGCTTGAAGACGTATCTGGCTTGAAATACTGAACTTCTTCAGTCGAATAAATACCAGCAAAAATGTTGGGGCAACTCTTCCGAGCCGCAAACATCCCGGATCTCGCTTCCAACATCTGTTTGGGGTACTTTTCCCAACCACCACCCTGTTTCACTAGACCAGCCCGCTGTGCATCTTCCAAAGAGAAGTTCCCGGTGAAAACCTTCCCCTTCCTCTTCATCAGACATACAACTTTATGGGCTTGATCGGTGTCTTGGGGTAATTCAGTACCATTTTTGTCATAGTATTTATATTCGTGAGGTTCATCCAAGTAAGTATCACATGCACCAATGGCACTTGCGGCACTTGGACTTGGTTTACCCTGAATGACTGAAATATTCCACAACGCAGACATCGGTTCCATGTTCAGCGTTGAAACTCCATACTCAATTGCAACAAATGCGGCCTGTGGATTCGAGAAATGCTTTGGGGCAAGTCCTGATTGCATGACCGCAGTAGCCAGCTTCATATGATAGTCCATACGTTTTGCTGACAATTCCAACTTTTTCAATTCTAAATCCGTGTCTACAATTACTGGTGCATTCAAACCATGTGTGAACGGAATAACTGCTCTTTCTGAATTACTCATTTCCATTTCCTGATGGAGTGTTGAAGTATGGGATGATTGCTCTTCCCTTTTTACGCTTTGCCCAGACAACCCTAGTGTTGCCTTCTGAATCTTTGATTCCATAATTGTCTCCGATTCGTTTCTTTATTTTTGTTTTCCAATAATCTACTGCTTCCTGATGTTTCTTTAAGTCATCAGTTGCAAGTTTCCAATGTTCTAATTCATATTCAATATCAGGTGTTACTTCTATATATTCTTTATCATTACCTCCTTCTTTATATATATAGTCAGTATCTTTTGCTTCATCTACTTCAAGATAATCTCCACTTTCGAGACACTTCACTGCTTCTCCAACCTTTGCAGTAATTGCTTCTTGTATTTCTGCTACTGGTTCCACATGAAAGACCTTCAATGGTTCCTTTCCGCAACGTACCAGTAATTTGAATGCAGGAAGTCCTGTGACATACAACATGGTTTGAATCTGAATCATCTCAGACTTTAGAATCTGATCTGTTTCTTCTTCACCATATTGATACTTCATGAAGGATTCACGACTCTTAACTTCTAAACCATTTACAGTTTCGTTGCTAATGTCGATGATTCCATCTAGGTGGCAATATATGAAACCTTTCCAATAGGTGTAATGCGTATCACGGATCTTCCAGTTCCACTCAACACGTGCAATTCGCTTGATGGTATCTTCATCATAACTCCCCCATTTCACGTGCCAGTTCTCGCTCAAATCGTCTGGTTCTCGAATCCCTCTTTTTTCGTCTAATACCATGTTGGGAGTTCTGTTTTTTTGGTAGCCCATTAAAGCTACGACATCGGTAGCACCGAATCCGCATTTCCGTGATTGTTTGTCCTCCGGGTTGAATTGACGTTGTGGTGTCATTTTCCATTTCTCTACCCATTTATTAAAATCGAATGTCATAGATTCATATTATATTTTCTTAATGTTTTTATATCTTGGATCTTCCAAGACTCTCCTGTTTGCAACACACCCTTTTTGATCAAGTCATTGACTGCATAATAGTCAACAGTGATGTCAGGTGCTTTTGATCCTCCCCAACGTACTGGTAATGTTATTGGAGAAACATCAATACCTGTCATGTTTTTGCCCCATTTGAATATCCAAACTCTTGTAGGATGACGTTTTAATGTTCTTCGTTCTCGGTAAGATGCCGTAACGATTGTTCCACTTGTCAGTAAGAATGCTATGGAATGCTTACCCCTGAATTGCTCTTCTTTTATCTTATTCTTAAAAAGTCCATTGATATGGAACCTTGCTTGGGCCGCAAGTTTTAGATTAAGAGCAATAGTTACTGGATCTTCTTCTCCTGTTTCTTGTCTTGTTCCATCAACAAGCTCATGTGCTTTTCTACCTCTAGTCTGAGGATGGTCCGAACTTTGGAATTTTGCCTTTTCCCATTGACTACCATCGACACCAGTTGGCGTGTAACTCCAGCTTTTCTCGCTATTTCGCTTAGGTTCAGTCTCAACAGCTTCACCTTCTTTGTAAGATCCGTCATCTTTGACTTTCCCTTCTTTAACGAGTTTATTCCATTTATCTAATGCATTCATTTTATTCTTTTTGGTTTGCGTTGTCAACAAATAAGGCAAGAAAAGGGACCAAAAGTTGCCTTTCAGCCCCTATAAAGACACTTCCATGTGTCTACGACATAAACGGCCTCTAATTTATGCCGCTATCGCCAGTTCTTCCCACTTCCGTGGTTCCATACTAACGACATCCCAACCTATTTTGTTCAATTCCATCTTACGATCTGCATGAGGTGCATTATGAGCACTTGCTGTAATAGCACTTGCCATGCCCCATTGAGTTCGATCACCTGAATTAAACAATTCCTCTAAGATCTTTTTACCTTCTGCTTCACTCATAGCAAAGTCCTTGACTATATTATCTCTTGTTTTCTCAAGGTCTTTGATCTCTTTGCTGTCTGCGGAGTTCTGCATCTGTTCTACAATTTTGTCAAAGCTATCTTCTTTAAAGATGTGATCTATCTCATCCTTCACTGAAGATAACCATGCCTGATTTGCTAATGCTTTGGTTGAATCCTTATATATAACTTCATTATTAAGATTATAACTCATACCTATATGTTTTCTCTTATGAGCCAACTGATTGATAGTCATCCCATTAAGACATTCCAATGTAATAATTTCAGGTTCTAGCACCAATGAACCCAATCCAATCTCACTGTTGGAAAAGCAAAACCCCATTCTAACGACTTCTCCAACTTTCCTCCGGGTTGTTATCTCACGTTCCATTTTGGGTATCATCCCTCTTAAATACATCCTATTTTCAGTAACATAGGAGTCTTTGAACGTAACACCAAGTTTCTCTAAAGGAGGCAACAATGTTTGAACAACATCGTAGTTATCCAACTGATTGTTGAACCTGTTAGAAACAAATGCTCGTGCTCTATTTCCTAAAGAACGAACCATATGTTTCTTCTCAGGCATTGATTTTCGTAACCACCAATTTACATTGGCTCTCAGCAATTCTGGCTCTTTCTCAAGCATCCTATTGAAATAACTGTTAGGAATGCCCAACCTGTTGCCAATCTGCATATTGGTATGAGGTGTTGTCCTTAAAGTAGCTTCGTAGTCATCACCATAGATTCTCAAGTCACCATGATTTGTGACAGTGTGCTTTTGAGATCCTTGATTCCATTCTTCTGTGTAATAAGTGCTGAACTCCATCTGATTACCGTCTTGTATGTAATCGATCTTCAGCATGTCTTCTTGTTTCAAGTGGTCTTGTAATTGACCAATATCCATTCCGTTAATCATACTAATCCTTTTTCTTTAAGATATGTTCCTGCGTTCTTCATCCAATCAAGAACGATTGTTTTTGCTTCTCGTCTGTCTAAATCAAACCTATATTCCAAATAAGGACCAGCACCAAGCATGTTGGTTTCGCCCGATTCCTGTAATTCAACCATATAGTCAATGATTTCTTGTTTAGGTCTTTCCATATATATCCTTATAAGAATAGGGTTAATTCATATAGAACTAACCCTTATTTATATTAATAACTTAATGTTGCAGTAGCATCGTTGATTTCAATGTCCACTGTTACATCTGCAATGTGGTCACTGAACTTATCTGAAAATACATTCTCAATCTCATTACGAGCAATTTCCTCTACATCACTTTCACACAATTCAGGCTCAGTGGTCATATAAGGTTCTAATGCTTCAGCAAGCACTTTAAAAATCTCACTCCTTTGGTCTATTTTGTTACTCAAGGATTGGATTCTGCTCGACTGTGCTTGTACTTGGGCATAAAGGTCTTTTTCACGCTTTTCCAATCTTGCGATCTTCTCAGCATCGGTTTCCTGTCTCTCTGGTGCTTCTGGCACGTTATGTTCTTCAGTCATTTTGTTCTTCTTTATGTTCAATTAAACGACATTCTGTTTTAAATTTAGTCCAATCATATCTAGTTACGGCATCTTCAACTTTATTGGTAAATTGATCCCATACATCATCTTCAATTCCACCTGAATGCTTAAACTTATATGATCCAAGCCATAAACAGCCTGATTGACCAAGTATTTTCTCTGCTAGTTGGTTATAGAAATGACAAGCTTCTGCTAATCCCCTCAGATCTGCTCTATCTAAATCCTCAATTACAAATTTATGTGGTTTAATTTCCATATTATTGTTCGTCTGATAGTTTCCATTCAAATTCAGAATCCCCATGCCATTCATCGTCTCCTTCTCGCTTGTGTGCAATCAGTTCTTCAAGTCCGTCTATAGACTCTAAACGATGAACTTCATCAAGAGATTCTACTTGTATGTCCCAAACTCTCTCAAACAACCCTGTTTCTTTGATTGTTATCCATTTCATATTCTCCTTTCTCTAGAATGGTATTTCTTCTGGATATTTCTTGTTCCTAAGCCAAGGAAGCACTCGATAGGACCATTTACGCCAGTTACTCCATCTCCAGCGATTCTCGACCCTCTCTTTGAATAATTCTATCCTATATCTAATTGGATACTTTTCCATCATATCCATGTGGTATTGATAATGACTGTAGGCTTCTTCAGTCGGATCATACTCATCTTGGAAGTAATCATCTGCTTCTTCCAACGCATAGTCTCTGTCAGACACTTTATTCTTCATAATCCTCTATATATGTTTTCCAGTCCTCTTGGAACTGATCTTCATCACGATCATACTCTGCATCCAAACAGTCAGCCGCCATCTCCCTGATGTCATCATCAGACATACATTCAAGAACTCTTTGGATTAATTTCTCTCGGTTGTCTTCAGTATTTTCAACCGCTACACCATCGTCAGGATCTAAAGGCATTAATTCGTTCCTCATAATATTGGTTAAACGACTCCAAGCATTGTTCACTGCATAATACGTGATGCTTGATATGATACTTCCCAAAATGTACTTCAATACGCTTCCCACAACACTCACACCTAATTGGGTTTTTCGTCTTCATCAGGCTCCGTTATATCTATATCTATCTCATCATCTCCTTTATCAGTAGATGTATGGTCCAACTCTATCTTGTTGGTGTTCCCTTTCCCATCAGGCCACCAGATCTCGATTTGTGGTTGTGTTTCTATCCTCATTTGCTTTCTTATATTCATATTCATATAGCTCTTTAGATTTACTGAAAGTGCTCTCCCTATGGATGAGCTTCGGGTCTATCATTAAACTTCTCTCTGCGGCCCATTTAAAGAACAACGCAAGTATATTCAACCTGAACTGTTCGTTCCTTCTTATATACTTCATCCGCATGACGAACTTACGTACACCATCTTCATCTATCGGTATCCCTTCATCACCATACCATATGGGTCTTATGTAACTGTCTACACTACCTGAAACATAGTTACTTGGGCATTCATCTGACTCTCTTATGCAGACACCTACATCCCTTCTGTCATTCCGACCATAAAGAAAGTAAACGTCTACTAGCTGATCTCCATTGTATATCGTACCTGCATAGGCATCACTCTCATGCTCACACAAGTCTTCATACTGCTTCGGGTATAACTCCATTCTGGCCCCTTATATATTATTATTATATAAATACACTAAAGATCTGGTTATTAACTACTTATCTACTTATATAATATACACCTGTGGTTTTGTGGCTAAGTTTGTATTACAAAATGAAAGCTACAAAAATAAATCCTACAGGGTGTATGGTCCACACCTTCGACTTCATAAAAAAAAGACATAAAGGGAACCACTTTCATGATTCCCTTTATGGAAGTGACCACGGAACGTCTTCCTACTGCATGCCCGACTTACTCACGCCTAGTATGCATACAGATTGGTCACTTATAGGTGAGTACGAAGAGCTAGTTCTACTTCGTGACCCTCCACACTTTTTCAGCAGAGCTTATAACACGAAGATTACTCACCTTATGTCAGCTACTTCTGATTACCTTCAGAATTTGTTTCTCCCTGTTTACCATCTCCTTCCTAAACCAACCTTTGTTTAGTGCCGGAGTGTTGCTCAACTTCATGTTAAGCTCTGGGAAGTTTCTCTGATTGGGATGTGCCTTATCCAAAGCTAAAAACCTTGCTCTGTGGTACTCATGCTCATTCTCCAATCGTTTCAACTTCTTTAAGATCTCTTCTGCTTTACTAGCCATTCAGAAACCTCCTTTTTGTTGGTTTCTTACCACGGATCGTACTCCAAATAGGCTCTACGAATATCATCACTGGAGCAAACAGAACCAACTTAAAGATGTTCAACATAATGCCAACTACGATAGATCCTGCGTTCTTGCTGACCTTTTCGGCATTCTCCTTCATCTTCTTCATGCCCTGTTCACCCTCTGCTTTGATCTTCTTTAAACGATCACTGTTCTTTACCTCTTTAAAGATCTCTTCTGTTTGATTTAACATATATATTACTCCTTATTAGATATTGACCTATTGATAAATATACCTGCTATAAATGCACATAGCATTGGGACTAATGGCACTACTGTAATCACTAGCAACGCCATTAGCACTCCGCTTAACCAACCACTTCTATAACCCATCGAACTAGAAACAACGCCAAGGTTACTGGCACTGCTATGATCATACCCATGATCCAACTGTCGATCATCAACCTGATGTAATGCCTCATGCGGCCTCCTTACTCTCACTACGTCCCGAATATTCTCTGCTTCTACCATTATCCCGGAAGAATCCCTCTTCATACCTCTGCTCAAATTTCTCTCTCCAATACTCCGGTACGTCATGTCCTGTCATCCATCTGTTTAGATACATATAATAATACTGCTGATATGTACTACTCATAACTAATCTCCATTATTAAGTTACTACCGATTAACGACTGTAAACAGTATGTACTACTATAGCCCATACTCACTAACTGATCTGGGTTCTAACTATGTATCAACATACAGTTATCCAGCGTATGGTCTGTATGCTCCTGTAGCGTTCCCCAAATAAAAAAAAACATTTAAACTGGGACCAACCGTAGTTGGCCCCATTGTGGTTACACCGTGATACTGACTCCAGATGGTGTCTCCTTCGATACCTCCTGCTGTGGAGCTACCTTTTGATAGTTGTCCTCCATTGGTGGCTCTGCACTCCAACCATCGCTGGTCTCTTTGTGCTTCGACTCCCATAGCGACAACGTTAGTTTCACCATACCAGTGCCACGTGACTTCTCGACCAATGCTACCAACTCATCGGTACTGAACGTCATCAACACCTTGGCTAGTGGTGCATTCGGCTTCCAGTTCCGCATAGACTTAAACCATGCATAGGCACGTGCTATGTTCTGGTCTTCGTTAGGTGCGGCTTCGGTCTTGTGGTCACGCAAGTTTAGTGATGTACTCATAACAATACTCCATATTGGAATTGACATTCGATCATGAGACATTTCATAATCACAAAAGATCTGGATAATAAATAATATTCAACCCCCGGGGAACAAAACCGGGTTTGTACGCCAACGTACACTACACATTCCCACACGGAGGGGAGATTTAGGTGTTACCCTTGTAGACAAAGGAGAAGATATGGACCCAAGTTGGACGAGAGAAGCGATTGATGCTCAGAACGTGCGGAACCAGAAGGGCCGTGCGAGGATGTTGGGTATGCGAGAGATGTATAGCGGTCAGAAGTTCATCCCGACAGGGAAGGTGGAGCAGGGACCGAAACCGATGAAACCTGCGAAACCGATAGTGGACTTAAAGGGAGTGAGTAGTTCAGGGGCGAAGGGAGCGAGTCGGCAACAGAGCATATTGACGAAAAAGGCAACGAGTGCGACTCCTGCGAATATATGGAGGGGAATGATTCCGATGTTGGCGAAGAAGATGAGTGCCATAGGGAGTTTGCTTTTAGATCCGGCAGTTCCTTTGGGGGGAGGTGGTCAGACAGTCACTTCTGAACAAGAGAAGAGGCATATGCAACAAAGCATGGAAGAGAAGCAAATGACAGGCCCGGAGAGGAACTATCCTAACCCTGCGGATGATTCTACGAGTGACATGATGCGTAATATGGGCAACCGCATGATGAAGCTTTATGACAACACGAAAATGGGAAGGGGGATGTACTGATGCCGTATGCAAGTGAGAAGCAACGGAAGTGGATGCATCACAACCGCCCGGATATAGCAGAGCAGTGGGATATAAAAGAAAGGGCTTCTAGGAATGCGAGAAGGGGTCGTAAAGGAACGATTCTTACAGGGGCCACCACATATGGCCTTCCTCAATAAAAATGCGATAGCGTTCGATCTGAGGATTATCTGGATAGTCTTTTAGAACTGGAAGCGAAGTATTGTGGAGTTAGCATTGAATGCCTTAAATCGATCCAGTACGGAGATCAGTGGGGTCAGAGGATCAAAGGCTTTTACGAAGACTACCATGCTTCACGTAAAAAGAAGAAAAGAAAGAAAGCAAAAAGACTGAGAGGGAACAAATACGTTAAGCTATGGAATACACAGACGTAAAAGAGCATTACGACAGAAAACGCTGGATTCCTTCTGGGAGGGAATGGTTCAAGACACGACAGACTGTTCTTGAAGGATCTTCCGAAAAGATGCCGATCTTCCTCACTCCTGCAAGAAGGAAAGTAACAGGTGGATCTTGGACTGATCCCTACACTGGTATAAATACCAGTGATGTTGGTTCACTTCACATTGATCACACTGTAGCCCTTAGAGAAGCCTTTTCATCAGGAGGCTATGCTTGGAGTCCTGAAAAGAAGAAAAGATTTGCTCATTCCCTGAGAAAGGGTGAATTGAGGCCAATTGGTGCAGATGTCAATATTGAGAAAAGCTGGCATGATGTCTCTAAATGGCTTCCTAAAAAAGATCCGATCAAATATGCTCGTGAGACAGAAAAGATCAAACAGCGTTGGGGGTTGACTGCCGATCCTAAAGAAGCAAAATGGTATGAAAACCTGCTTGGTCGCAAAACAAAGCTGAAAGTCGGACCTGCGGTAGAAGAAACTTTTTATTGTCAGCGTTGTCATGGCAAAGGAACTACTCTCCTAACGAAATAATGGAACTCGCCCATATAAGATCCCCTAAAAGACTAAAGTTTATCGAAGAATACGTTACTCACGGCAATGCAGTACGTGCCGCAAGAGAAGCAGGTTACGATAGAGGTGATCCCATAAAACTGAAGAACCATGCAAAAACGCTAAAAAACAAATTGAAGCTCGAAATCGAAGCACAGTTCCGTGAGAAGATGGAAACTGGAGGCCCAAAAGCCTACAATGTCATGGAGGATCTTCTTAATTCGGAATCTGATAGTGTTCGATACAATGCCGCAAAGGATTTACTTGACAGAGCAGGGCATAAACCGATAGAAAGAGTGGAACATACTCACGAACACCGATCTGTTCAGGAAATGGAAGCCCATTTAATTGCTCTTGTTGGGGCTGATGGTGCAAAATTGCTTATGGGATCTATAAAAAGCAAAAATAACGATTCACCTCAGTTTTTGGAGAACTAATGGCTGAACGAATCTACACTTCAACTGGTAAAGTCGTAAATATTGAAGAAAAGCCAAAGAAAAAGAAAAGAACAGGGACTTTAACAGAAGAACAGGCTAAAAAACGTCTAGTTCAACAAGCACAACTTACCGAAGAAGAAAGAGAAGCCAGTTTAAAACGCAGAGCAGAGGTCAAAAGCGGAAAAAGGGTATCTCCTGATGTAAAAGGTACTCTTCAGCCCGGAGATAAGGGATTTTACAAAACAGGACCATCTGTTGATTGGGATTTTAAGACTTTTGGGGCCGTTTCACTTCCAAAACAACCTCCGAATGTCAATGTACCTTCCGTTGACATTCATTCCTACCAAGAAGGCCAACTAGAGAGTCATTTAGCCAATAAAAAGGCTTTAGGAAGCCTTTTGACTAAAAAAACGGATTCTCTTGTCAATATCACTACTCGCCAAATAGAAATTGGTCCCCATTCAAGTGTTGGAACCAGTATAAAAAAGAAAAAGCCAGTTGTTCAGACAAGTAGCGACTTTAAAACGAATTTAAATCTTAAAGCTCCAATTGCTGATACGTCTGAAAGACCTGTTTTTTTAAGGGATAGACCTTTATTGCTTTCAACAGATGCAACTATGCCCAAAGACTCTAAAGAAGTCGCAATGAGGGCATCATTGGCAAAATTAAGAGATGAAGGAGGTGTACCTAAGTCAACAACCAGCTTTGCTCCAATTAAACCTTCAGAAGCTGGAACATTAAGGCAATATCTAAAAACGCAGGTTTCTCAACTTGCAAAGATAAAATCAGGAAAGCCTGTTGAGGGAAATTATGGAAGTCAGGCAATTAGGCATATAGAAAACCGAATAGTTAATTATATATCTAAAGGTAATGAATACGTAGATATACCTATAGAAGGTTTTAATAGAAAGATACGTGGCACTAAAATGGCTCATCTGTTAGCTGAAGCCGCTTTCAATGATCCTGACATCCAAAGCCAAATGAATCCTGCTGATAAAAAGCTTTTTGGAGAGTTTGGAGGAAAAGGAAGAGCAGGTTTTGCAGGGAAATCTGGCAAAACACAGTATATTTCTGAACATTGGGCATCACCTTTTGGAAGAGATAGAAGTCAGGTTGCAACAGAACTTTATTCTTTAGATGAAGAAAAAGCCGTTCCTTTAGCTTCAGGTAGCAAATTCAGGCCATCAGATAAAAATCCCCAAGGTGCTTTTAACACAATAAGAGGGGCAACTACTGGTGTAGAGCTAAGTCCTAATCCTCGATTAATCGTTAAAAATCCCGGAGCAAGGTTATCACGTTCTGTAGATAATCTTGTTATGTATGGAACAAGTCCTTTGTCATCAGAACAATTTACGCTGGGTTATCAAATACCAACTGAAGCTCCATCTTCTAGTGGAGAATTACATGGGACTTATTCAGGTGAAGGGGCTACTTATGAATCGCCTCCACATCACACAGAAGTAGACGCAAAGATTCTACATACGGAAGCAACTCAAACTAAATTGTCTGGGCATTCTGGAGCACTTCAGTGGACCCCTCAGACAGACTTAACTGCTGGAGTCTCCAGATCCCAATTAAAACATTATTATCCTAAAGGCACTGTTCTTACAGTTACATCTCCTAATAAAAAAGTACCATTAGGAACAATGAGTAAAACTGGTAATTTTATTCCTATTGGTCTTAAAGGTGATACAAAGAAAAGAATCCTTGCACCAACAGAGGTTCAGTCTCCTGAATGGAAAACAGTAATGCAGTTATCTGCAGGATCAGGTCTTTATGGGCAAGATGTCCCAGAAGGCTATTTGTATGATGATCCACAAGCACGTGCTGTCCAATCTGCAACTGGACCTGAAATAGATGCTCCACATCGTACAGGGATAGATATTGAAGAAAGAGGATTAACTTTTTCAGGACTATCTACACAAACAAAAGAAGGTAGAATAGCCGATCCTGCACGTACTGGTGTTGTTGATATGGAAGCAAAACAGCTTATGGAACTAGATATACTCGATTTAGATGCTGAAGAATCCCGATTGCGGAAACAGCAAGAATTGAATCAGAAGATCATGCATCAAGGGAATGTTATTACAGGGCAAACTGAAGAATTTGACCCTGCAAAAAGAGATGAGTTGAAAAAAACATTAATAAAAGATGGTGCAAAAATATCTCATGGAGATAGGCAACACAGCACTTATATCGATGAAGGGAAAGCACGTAGAAAAGAAATTAAATCTTACGATACTTCCGCAGAAAGAGGTGGAACAAGAAGAGATTCAGCAGATTTAGAAGGCCAAGAAAGAGCATGGGTTAGAGTTAAAGACAAAAAAGGCCAAGAAAGTTGGAAATATCAAAAAATCACTGAAAAACATTTCCAAAAAGGAGATGGGAAAATAGATTACGAAAGACACCAAAGTTTCAAAAAGGTTGCTAGTGCAATCAAAAAGAAGAATGTAGAAATAGAATTAGCAAATGTAAAAGAAGGCAAACCTGCGGATCAAGGCAAGAAAACTTTCTATCAGGATAAACAAGGTCAATTTCATGTAGTTCCTGTTGAAAAAGCTATAGAAGCAAGGAAAAAAGGGTTTTATTCAGATAAAGGACCAACTCCGCAAATAACTGGATACAACAGGCAAGGCACGTTAGTTACGTCAACTGCTCCACCTGTAGAAGGCAATGTCGCAACAACGAGTAAAATAAAAGAGACACAAGCTAAAGCACAGCAAAAATGGGGTGAAGGATCGCTAAGAAGCAAACTGACTTTTGGAACAAACCTATTTGTTCTTCCTGATGTTATCCATGCACTAAGAATTAAAAAAGATACAGAAAAAACAGGTAAGGAATTTAACATAGGTTCTTTTATTCCTCCTTATGCAAGAAAAATTGTTTATGGGAAACAGATACCTAGATCATGAGCAATACGAAGGCTCTTGAAGAAGCCATTGCACTTGCAGAGGCAATACAAGAGAAAAAAGATACTAATAAAGTTCTATATTATGAACCTTATGAATATCAGCATAAATTTCATGAAGCTCGTGATTCAGGAGGAAGGTTAGCAAGGCAACGTCTTTTAATGGCGGCAAACAAGGTCGGGAAAACCTATTCAGGAGCAATGGAATTAACAATGCATGCTCTTGGAGATGCTTATCCCGATTGGTGGAAAGGTGCTAGATTTACAAAGCCTATCAAGGCATGGGCGGCAGGAAATACATCTAATAATACTAGAGATATAGTACAAGCAGAACTACTAGGAGAACCCGGAGATGAAGAAGATTTTGGACACGGAACTATACCAAAAGATAGGATTGTGGGCTTTGAACGTGCTCCCGGAATCCCGAAGGCTTATCAATCAGTTCTTGTCAAACATTCGTCAGGTAAAAACTCAAAAATCTGGTTCAAGTCCTACGAACAAGGACACCAAGCATGGATGGGTAAAGCACTTGATGTCATTTGGCTGGATGAAGAACCTCCGCAAGATATTTACTCCCAAGCACTCAGAGGAACGCTAAAGAGTGGTGGACTTGTCTATATGACGTTTACTCCTGAATCAGGAATGACTCAGGTTGTTGCACAATTTATTAATGAACTTAAACCTCATCAGGCTTTATTCAATGCAACATGGGATGATGCACCTCACCTATCCCCTGACATTCGTGAAGAGATTTTGGCGGCATTGCCTCCGCATGAAAGAGACATGCGTTCAAAAGGTATGCCTGTATTGGGATCTGGTTTGGTATTCCCGATTCCAGAAGATCAAATCAAAATTGAAGCCTTCCAAATACCTGAATACTTCCAACGTATCTGTGCTATCGACTTCGGTTGGACTCATCCTACTGCTTGTGTCTGGATTGCTCATGATACTGAAAATGGGAAGTTCTATGTTTATGATGCTTATAAACAGTCTGCGGAAACACCTGTTGTCCATGCTCATGCAATTAAAGCAAGAGGTGAATGGATACCTTGTGCGTGGCCTCATGATGGTGAACAACATGATAAAGGATCTGGGAAACCGCTTGCGGAGCAATATCGCAAATTGGGGGTTAATATGCTTGGTAGGCATTTCGAGAATCCAGATGGTGGTATGGCAGTTGAACCGGGGATTATGGAAATCCTTCAAAAAATGCAGTCAGGCAGTTTCAAGGTTTTCGAGCACTTGACAGAATGGTTCAGTGAATACAGGATGTATCACAGGAAAGAAGGAAAAATCGTCAAAGAAAGAGATGATTTAATGAGTGCTACAAGATATGCACTGATGTCGGCAAGATTTGGTAAGTCAATTTTCATGAATATGGGTAGACCTAAAATTGCAATTGGGGCAACTGATAAAGAATATCCTTATTTTCAGGAATGGACTGATAGGAGTCATTATGGCATACGCTAAAAGTTCTTTATTAACGCAAAGAAACAGAAACGCAAAAAGGTCATACTATGGAAGCGTAGCTGATTTAAGAAAAAGCCAACAAGCTTATGGGCAAGCACAAATGCTCCACACTGAGTTAGAGCAACAAGGGCAATCTTTGGATCGGCAAAAATTGAGTTTGGAATCTAAAATGCTTGATTATAGGGGTCGTGAAAATGCTCCCGGATCTTTAGACCAAATGTTGTCAGATTTTTATGGTGAAGGGGGAAAAGGGGAACAATTAACAAGTTTATACAAACCTTATTCACAAGCATTAGGCTTTGCTAAAGACACACATAGTTCTCAACAAGAAACAGGAGAATTTAACCCTTTTATGGGTGATCCTGATAATATCATGAGAGGTTTATATCATGGTGGAAGTGATGCAGACAAAAAAGGTTGGGAAAGTTATGGAATGGCAAAAGCAAGAGAAGACGCTGTTAGAAAAGGAGATAAAGGAACAGCATATTTGCTTTATGGTGGAACATCATATGCTGATGCAGGAAAAGTAACTGATTATGATGCATACAGAAAACATCATTTAGGAAGTAATTACTGGCTAGAAAATGTTGGCAGTCGATGGAAACGTAAAGAAGCCAGAATAGGAAGATGGGAAAGTGTAAGAGGTGGATTTTTAAATTTGTCATTTATAAGAGCATGGAACCCATTTGCAAAATGGACTGAAACTGTCGATGTCCATGATCGCATTATGAATGCGGCAAAAAGCAGAACTTCATCAGCATCACAATTTCAATTATCAGGTGTAGATAAAACTATATCTGGAGTAGAATCAGATATAAGTAATATAAAATCTTTTAAATCAGGTAAGGATTATCAAGATTTCACTGCTGGTTATAAAAAAGAGTATGGAGGTTATGAAAAAGCAAAAACTGCATATGACACTTTCATACAACGTGGATCTGATTACCAAAAGCTAATGACACGTAGAACTCACGCTAGAACTCAATTTCAATTGGCAGGTAAAAATTTAAAAGATGCTAAAATGCGGTCACAAAGTGCATACAAAAGCTTTAAAGGCATGCAAGGTGGAATCGGTCAAGGTATGGGTATTGATTATAAACAACGCCAAGCAGGTTTTGGCTATGGTGGTACAGTATAAGGAGGTGAAATGGGTGGCATTTTAGATTGGGATTTTGATAAATCTTGGGGTGGTGGAAATTGGCTTAATAGATTTGGAGTACAAGATTCAGACACTCCTTTGCTTGACGTAATGAATCATTATTTACAAATGGGAACCTCATATGAGGATTCAGGTCAGCTAATAAAACCTTTTTTGGATACAGAAAGATGGTACAAAGAAGGTCTGCAAACATGGGAAGACACTTATGGTGGTGCAAATTGGCAATATCAAATGGGTTTAAGAAAAAGAGACGAAGCAGATGATGAGGTTGCAGAAACTGACCCTGATACAACACAACAAGTAATATCTGGTGTAAATCTAAATACAGATACCAAACCTCCTACAGCAACAGACACACGTGCAGTAGAATGGAATAAAAACATTAGAAGAGCTTTAGGAGATGTAGGTGAAGACTTATATAGAACTAGGGGCAGAAAAGCTTCAATATTAACTCGTAGAGGGATGATGGCATGATAGCAAATGCTTCACCTAATTTCAGCCAAGATGGTGGGTTTGTTGAACAAATAATGAAACGCTATGAGACTCTTAAATCCAATAGGGTTAATTGGGAGTCAAATTGGCAGGAAATAGCACGTTATATTCTTCCTCGTAGGGCAGACTTTGAAACAGAAAGATCTGCTGGTGAAGAAAGAAGACAGTACATCTTTGATTCTACTCCTGTAAGGGCATTAACACGTTTTGCTTCAGGTCTTCATAACATGATGACCAATTCAGCATTACGTTGGTTTCAAATTCAAACAGAAAATAAAGAATTAAACGAATATCGTCCTATTCAATTATGGCTGGAAGAATGTACTGTTCGGCTAGGTGAAGCCTTTAACAGACCTTCTTCTAATTTCCATCCTGCAATTTTTGAATACTACACGGATTTAGGAGCATTTGGGACTGCTGTACTTTTTATCCAAGACCGAATTGGTGAAGGTCCATATTATCAATGTTTTCCATTATCAGACTGTTATCTTGCATCAGATTATTATGGGAAAATAGATACTATATTTAGAATATCTAGGCATTCGGCAAAAGAACTTGCTGAAATCTATCCTCCTGAAGTTTTATCCGAAAAAGTCCAAAAATGCCTTGAACAGGGTAAACTGTTTGAGCAGTTCAAGTGCATGCATGCCGTATTTCCCCATCCTAATCCTGATATAGAGAAAGGAGATAAACCTTTTATTTCTACTTATACTTTATTAGATGAAAAACATTTATTAAGCGTTGGAGGATTTGATGAATTTCCTTATGTATGTAGTCGTTGGAATAGAAATGCTTTGGAAACATACGGCAGAGGTCCGGGATTTGAAGCACTTCCAGACATCCGCATGCTCAATGAGATGGAAAAAACGTTCCTTAAAGCGTTACAAAAAATGGTTTCGCCTCCACTCATGCTTCCTGATGATGGTTTTCTTGCACCTATACGGACCACTCCTGATGCGTTGAACTATTATCGTACAGGTTTA
>VTLG01005162.1_pt1 | contig 41089 bp, 61 predicted proteins | sample 4694571 | NCBI WGS metagenome assembly VTLG01 (sample SAMN12604809, study PRJNA352737) | marine metagenome | biome: ENVO:00000447; feature: ENVO:00000209|ENVO:00000569|ENVO:01000036; material: ENVO:00002151; isolation source: viral sequences binned using virsorter ...
AGGCAGTAATAAGCGATAAAAGTCTGTAAGACCTCTACTTTTTCCCAAATATTATATATCTAAAGCGATCCCAAAAGGTCGCTTTTTTCTTTTTTACTTTAGTTTCAAGCCTTACAAGATAAGCTTGTTGATGAGCAATAAATTCTATGGCACTGCTAACAAAATGAGCTTGCTTTGCATTTGTCTGCAAAAGCTTTATTGCATAGGGCTTTAGTAATTCTATATCCTCCATATTCTGTATAAACTGAATAGACTTTTGCACCTCGAACTCACCCTCAAGGCTGTAGCTGCTAGTCAGTGCGTCTATTATGTTTTTCATTTGACTGGAAATAGTTTTTCTTCAATCATTTTTACTATTGCATCATCAACGTCATTATCTGATTTGGACACTAAGTCTTGTAAAATAGAAAGCACACCTTTGCGTAGACTCTCACTCTTGCCGAACCTGATGAATAGGTTGATTAGAAATTTAGACATGATTTGTTTGTTTTTCCAAACATAGCTAAAATACCAGTATTGAACAATTATCTTAATTTTCATGGAAGAAGAAGAAAAGGACAGTCCAGATTATATTGGTCATTTTGTCCGATTTATTATTCTTGGGTGGAGTTTATCCGTCATGACTCTTGGATACATGGAAAAGATAAGGTTAGACACTTTTGCGGCTGGCCTTGTGGGGAATATCGCAAGCAGTTATGGCATATCTGTCAAAGGTAAGAATGGCAACCAAAAAAAACCAGTTATAGTAGATAATAAGAATAATAAAGTTGGTATCAAATGAAAAAGCTCTTACTACTTGCCGCCCTCTGTATTCCATCAGCTGCTTACTCTGATATTCAGAGTACGATCACCTCAAGCGTCAAGCTAGAAAGTTTGAGTGCCGCCACCTCAGCCGATAAAATTGGCTCGTCTTACAGCATAAGCGGTACAAATATCACAACTACAAGCGGGGACGCTGCAAGTGTTGGTGGCTTCGGATCTGTTACGAATGGAGTTCCCGCAGTAACCATGCCAAGTGCAACACAAACCACTGCTGGTGAAACCTTCAGCTTCACTCAGTCTTACCTTGAGGGTGATGCTACTTCTGGATCTGCGGTTACAGTAGGCCAAGTGGGTAATTTTAGTGACCTTACTTCCACGAGTGCTGGGTCAGTAGGGACAGCAGCCGTAACTTTAGATCATCACACAATGTCTCTTACAGGTGGAACAGGAACAGGAGTTGTTCTTACTGGTCAATTCGTAACAGACTTAACTGTTGATTAATGTTAATTATTTTAATTGCTTATTTACTGTCAATTTTAATTTATGTCACTTGGGTTTTTGCGTTATATAAAGTTTTCCTTGATAGGAATGACGTTTATATGCGGAAACTTCGCAAAAGCTCAAACTGTAGTACCAAATTTTAATTCTGCTACTAGCACTTCTCGCAGCGTCACTGTAAATAGCTTGCAAGAAAATATTCGGGAAGTTCGCTACAATTCTGGTTATACCTACAGTGTCACTGGATCTGGTATATCTTGCGGGAATTGCCAGACAATTTCTATGCCTAATGCCACAGTGACAGAAACCATCAATGGAACTACCTACGAATGGACAGGCTTGAATATGGATCAAAAACCTCAATGGCAACAAACCTCGCAAAGCTTTCAATTTTCAGAATTTTACAAAGGCCCTTCTCTCGAATCAATAATCGACATAACAAGATCAGTGCAGTCAGAAATAGTCACAGACACTACTATTATATTTTCCAACTAATAACCCTTTTTTCTTGTCTGCCTAGCTATGCCAACACCTCGACAATAGCGAATCCACAGAGCAATACATCATCAAGCGTTAGTAATTTTGCAACCCAAGTTTTGACAGGCCCTATGACAGAAAATTCTTATGGTGCTGGTATTCAATGTTCTGGGGCTACATTATCAATCAGCCCATTTGCCACAACTTCGGTTGCAGTAAAGCGTCCTCAAGACTACATTTTTCATACGCCAGTTTATAACGAGGCAACAGATGATGATGGCAACCTTACAAATGCGGGTGAGATTTTATTTTATAGAGAAAATTACAGCGGCAACAAAGATGCCACTTCTTTTAATTTTGGAATAGCAGCAACAATATCTGTTCCGCTTGATAGACGTTTTCAAGATGCCTGTTTAAAAAGTGCAACTACTCAGGAAAAGATAATGCGACAACAATTATCGACAGCCAGATTAAACTATGAGTTGGCCAGATTGAAAAATTGCCATGAGCTTAGAGTTAGTGGGGCTGAATATTCTCCAAAATCTGAATATTTCGACCTTTGCTCTGACATCATAAGTACACCTCCAAAAAATCAAGTTATCCCTCATACACACAAAATTGAGCTAAATAAGTGATTTTGCTCCACTCAGAATCGCCTGTAAGGGGCTTGTAGTTTTGCTTGCTTATGTTTGTACCTTTGATTTATCCTTAGATTTGGACAGACGCTTAATGGCAGTCTTGATGAGGTTGGTGAGCAGTTTCAAGATGATAGGACTTGCACCCGCAGTAATAGCAATAATTGAAGTGCTGACAAGAACAGGAGAGCTAGGTATCCATTTCTCAACAAAGGTTGAATCTCTGAAGACTTCATAGCATTTACCATTCTTTACTACATGAGAAACAACCACCTGTAACTTAAGGTCATTGGGGTAGCTTCCTACTGGAATGTTATCCTCAGACGGACATTTTATAAAGAACTCTTTATCTTTTTTGACTTGGGGTTTATATTTTGGTGGCTGTGGTATATCTGGCTGCTTTTGCTCTGGCTGCTTTACTGGATCTGTTGGGATAAATTTGTCTGGTAAATATTCAAGAGCCTCGAATGTCGGATAACTTACAACAGGATAATCAAGATTTGGTTTGTCAATAATATCTAAAGTTGCTGGAAATTGCTCCCATGTTCTTGTTTTAGGAATATAAATTTCTTTTATTTTTATCTGTGGTATTTCAATTCTTGGGATTTCCAAGTTTGTTCACCTTTGGTGGTTCTGGTAGTTGTACAGATGGCCCTGTGAAATCTGGTATCTTATCTTCCATTACATCTGGTAATTTATCTTCTAGACTTCCCATAATCTTGTTTTTTAATGTTCTCTCAAATTCTGGGCTTCCCATATAGCGTATTGCAGCGTAACCAAAGGCAGCCATTGACACACTTAGCAAAAGCGACAACAATGAAGCTATCTGACAAATGCGGTTAAAAATCATGGTAAAAGATGCAATTATTAGAGCGATAAGTCATGGCCTTATTATAACAACTTTAATAAGTGTGGTATATATAGCACCTCTTTACATAATTGTAGGATTAGTAACTAAAAACAGTGAAAGGGTTATTACTAAATAAGTTTATTTTAATTTTGTGTTTGTTTTTTGGTTAAGATCTATTGTGCCTTTTTGCTGTGTTTCTTCCTCATGTTTATTTAAAACAAGTTCACCGAATTGAATACCGCCTTCAATCATTGAAATAAATTTTACTTCTTGCTCAACGACTGCTTGTGCTTGATTTAATTTTTCTCTATGATTTTTTAATTCTTCTTTCCAAATAAGAATTTGTTTTTCAGTTAATGTTTTCATTCGTATTTTGTTTTTCCTAATATAACAGCAGCGTCTTGCTGGGTAAAGTCCTCAGTTGTCCAAATGCTAGAGCCATCTTCTTTTTTATAAGTTTTAATTCTTTCTAAGTGGTCTACATTTCTTTTTACTCTTTCTTTTTGTTCAGTTGTTAAAGATGACAACGCTGCAAGTCTATTTATGATAGTTACGCTATCTCCAGCATTTTTAAAAATAGTTGCAATTTCTTCGGTGGTGCGGTCAGCCATTTATTTATAATTTAAGAAGATTCTAATGTAGTTATTCTAGCTGTTAATTCTTGCACTGCCTTTACAAGCATTGGTATTATAAACTTTTCATTTACTGTTAAGGCATTTTCAATAGTTGTTTCTCCTATTGTTATAGATCTATTTGGCGCAAATTGACTTATTAAATTTGAATCTATACTTTGTACTTCTTGTGCGATAAAACCATATAAGGTATTTTTTTCTTCGTCACAAAAACCTTCAACCCAATTAAAGGAAACAGGTCTTAAAGAGTTTATTGCTGATAATCCCTTATCAAGGGTAGTTACATTTTGTTTAAATCTAGAATCAGATGCGTTGTAAATATTTGATCCGTTTGGTGCGCCAATATTACCATTAGCTGATATTCTCATGGCTTCCGTAGGATTTATTGTTGTATCAGCGGTTGAATCTGTGCGAAAAGATAAACCAACAGTATGACTACCATCATCTGATGGTGCTATATCTGCCGCCCCAAATTGACTTGCCCCAAATCTTAAATAATCAAATGGATTGCTGGAACTATTAGCACCAATATTTATACCATCAGCACCAATTTCAAACACTAAAGCTGGTATTCTAAATTTAGTAATATTTCCATCACCTAAAGTTATTTCATTGTCTATTGTTGCCGAACTTGCAGCGGCATCATGACCAATAATAATATTATTGTCACCACCAGTTAAATTATTGGTTCCAGAATTTGCTGAGTCTTGACCTATAATTACATTTTTGGAACCAGTACTTAAATCTTTCGCACTACCCCTTCCAATACAGACGTTTTCCGTTGAAGAAGTGGCATCTTTCGCAGATTGATAGCCAATAAAATGGTTACTAGCTCCAGTAACATCTTGCCCAGCAAAAACTCCAATAATAACATTATTACCACCTGTGCTATTTTCACCAGCTTGTTGACCTAAAATCACATTATAATCTCCTTCGCTATCTGCCATAAAACCTACAACTGTATTACCTTGCTCATTTGTGATTGACTCACCAGCCCTACGACCTATACAAGTGTTCATAGTGCCAGTACTGATTGTTTTTCCAGCCTGATGCCCAAAGCAACTATTATCTGTACCAGTGCCAGCAGGTAAGGCGTTACTTCCAAAAGCCGTATTTCTACCTGATGAAGTGACTTGTGTCCCCGCATTAAACCCGAAAAATGTATTATCTGTAGCATTGGTGATGCTATCACCAGCGTTAGTCCCTGCTATCGTATTGTTATCAGAATCAGAAGATACTGAGGCAGAGGGTAAATTAGTTAAATTTGCACCACTGACTGCTGGTAAGGTAGCTGGAAATCTAGCGTCAGGTATAGTTCCAGATGATAAATTACTTGCATTTAAAGAAGAACCAGTTATGTAACCAGCACCATTTGTTATTGCATTGTTGTTCAGAGAAATGTTTGCCGACCCATCAAAACTAACCCCTGCAATAGTTCTAGCTGTAGCAAGTTTTGTTGCTGTAGCTGCATTTCCTGTGGTGTCTTGATTAAGTGTGCCAACAACAAAATCTAATGTACCATCACCATCTTGATATGTAACTGTAATACCTGTTTCTGTATTACCAGTAACCATACCGCCAACAATGTCTTGGACTTGCTCATTTGTAAGAGTTGCAGTAATAAAACCAGCACCATTTGTAAGCTGATTAGTGTTAGTGACATTAGTAGCACCAGAAGCAATGCCATCAAGTTTTGTTCCATCAGTAGCCAGATCTCTGCCATCTACAGTGCCTGATACGGATATATCCCCTGTAACGTCAAGACCCGAACCAACGTCTAAATTACCAGTTACATCAATGTGACCATCTGTATTTACAGCAAATCTACTTGCAGAGTTTGTATTGTCCCATATTTTAAATACACCAGATGCGTTTACAAGATGATAATCAGGGTTATGACCAGAGTCTGTTAAAGCAACTTTTGGATCTTCATTCGTAATTGTTAAATCACCAGTTGAAGTTATAGCACCTGTAACGTCAAGACCAGCATTGCAGTCTACATTTGTTGCAAAATCAACCTGACCATTTGCAGCAATAGTCATTCGTGTATTAGCCCCACCAGTATTTATATTTAATGAACCACTGCTATCACTACAGGTGATATTACTACTAGCACCTCTGGTAAATTCAATTTCTGCACCACTAGCTTTGATAATGGTATCTCCCACAGAACCATCAAGTTTTATTGAGTTAGTTGAAGTTACAGCTTGATTTCCGAAAGAAGGATTAATTTTTGACCCTGCTATTGCTGCGTTTGAGGCTACATTTGCATTATCAATTACACCGCTATCAATAGTAAAAGTTGCACCTGAGTTGCTGACTGTAATATCTCCCTTATCTCCGTCATCTATACCGCCACCAGATATTTCAGCTACGGAATTATCATCTTTTTTTGTAAATAATTTACCTGTGTCTGTTCTGATTGCAACTTCACCGACAACTAAATCACTAGCACTTGGATCGCTGCCACTTGCATTTTTAAGTTTGATTGTGACCGCCATTTGTGTTACCTCCTAGTATTTATTTATCTTAATAAGTTCCTCCATTAATATCAAAACCTGATGTAGCTCCGTCCTCAAGAAATGTCACAAGGTCTGAGAGAGCCACTTGTTTCATTGTGCCGTTATCGTTACATACAAAGCGGTCTGCGGTGGCTAAAGTTGTTGATGTTGCAGAAGTACCACCATCACAAACTGTATTCAACTCTGTGGTCGTTACTGTTGCGCCATCAAGAATAGCCACTTCGGTTGAAGTTAGGGCAGCTAAAGCAGCAGAAGCACCTGATTGACAACCAGACAAATTATCAAGGTCTGCATCATACGCTTGAACATTAGTTCCGATTGTTAGGCCAAGACTAGCTCTAGCAGTAGCACCTGATTCAGCAACAAAATTAGACCCGTCACCTACAATAAATACTCCGTTACTTGGAGTAAGACCAGCTACATCTGAAAGCTGTGCATCAAAAGCCTGTACGTTTGTGCCAATCGCTAAACCCAATGCAGTCCTTGCAGCGGACGCACTTGTGCTTCCTGTACCCCCATCAGAAACAGCTAGTGTTCCTGTAATCGAACTTGCTGAAAGATCAACAGCTATTTCAGTTGACTCAATAACTAAACCACCATTTGATTTAAGATCAACAGATAAAGTGTTTGCTGACTTATCTAAACCATCACCCGCTGTAATTTGACCCGCCCCAGAGAACTGAACAAAAGTAAGATTATTTGTTCCTACAACCGCTGATCCCTTGTCAGAGCTACAAACAAAGCCATTGTCTGCATTGACTGTACCTTTCTCAACAAAAGTGAACATACCAGCCGCATCAGCCCCAGCAGCTAAGTCATCAGCCCTTGCTGGTGATGACCCGACTATGTAGATACCATTCTCGGACGCACTAGACTGGTCTTTAACCAATACTCTGTCATTTGTTGAAAGAGATACGCCATCTAAAGTATCTCCATTATTCAGTGCAGTAGCTATTGTTATGTTTCCTGTTGTTGCTGCAACACAGCTATCTTTAACATCTAAACCCTGACTGACTCCATCAACATAAGACTTTGTTGCAAAATGATTGTCACTTGTAGGTGTAACACCTGTTACAGGGTTTGTTGCACTTGCTAACTGGTCAACTCTATTTGTTCTTACTTGTGTATCGAAATCACTGACCTTTGCTGATGTTAGCGTTGGAATATCAGCGACAACAAGTGACCTAAATGTAGGAGCAGCCGCAGATCCACTTGTAGGGCCAGCAAGTATTGTATTTGCAGTTCTTGTATCTGTCTTATTAAAAAAGCCACCAGAACCACCAATAACAATAATAGAACTTGCAGATGGTGGGGTAGAACCATTATCACCAAAACCATAATAAAGTTTTAAATCCGCTTCATTAAAAGCTAATTCAGATGGAGATAAACTACTTGGCGCACCCGCACTGCCAGAAGCTGCCCTTTTTTTAATTCTTATAGTATTTGACATAATCTAGAAATTACCTCCATTGACAAGTTTAAGTGTAGTAACATTGTCGTCTAATATAACTTTACCACTGCTTGCCTGATAGTACATTATAGAATTATCAACTTTTGAACTATGATCTAAATCTAGATCAAACCCAGCACCCTGTGGGCCTTGTGGCCCCTCAGTAGCAACAGTAACCACTGTCGCATTACCTTCATTAACAGTAACAGTATTTGTTGTTTCATTTACTGATACTGTATTTCTTGTCTCTGAAATAGTAACTGTATTCATGCTGTGTAGCCCTCTGATACAAATATATTACCTTCTAAATAATATTCTTTCAAACCGCTTCCATTTGTAAGTAATACGTCATATTTTAAAACATTAGGACTAAAAGTAGCAGTTTGCGTATCTGTTAAAGCAATGTCAACAGTTCCAGTACTTCTATTAGTATAAGTAACAGCAAAATCAGCATATTTTGTGGTTCGTGTTTCTTCCCAAACTTGAGCAGCAACAGTAAATCCAGTTAAATCTATTGCATTGTTACTGGAATCTTTAAAAACAAGTTGAATACTATGATCTGATCTTCTTTGAACAGTCATATCATAAGTGGCTGGTGAGATTGCCATATTTAAGAACCTTCAAGAGTAGCTACTTTAGTTTCTAAAGTTTCAATCCTTGCCATTGCTTCCTGTAATGCTTTTATTGCTTTCATGTATAAAACTGAATATTTTACACTTTTTGTAGTCGTACCTAAATCTTTATTTGTAGTAGGGTCTACATCTGCGACTTCTTGAACAAGTCCAGCAGATACAGTTTCTATTTCTTGTGCAACAACACCAAGCATTTTTTTACTTGGATTATCTTTAAAATTAAAATTTCTTACCTTAACAGCTTTTAAATCATTCCATTGTGAGTTTGCATCAACAATGTTTTCTTTAAGCTTTACATCAGATATTGCACCAAAACTATTATTTCGACTTTCAACACTTCCGTTTCTTCTAACTACAAATGAGACATTACTACCACTATTACATAAAATCTGATTCAGCGTATCATTACCATCATTAAGACTTCTTATATGTATGCCAAGTTGCTCACCAGCAGTGCTTCCGTGATGAGAAAATACATGAGTGTGTTGATTATTATTTGTTGTAAATGATTCGTGAAAGCCAGTATTACCATGAACTGCCCCAGTATTTGTAGCTTTTGTAAATCCATCTCCTGTGATTCTGAATCTTTCAGTACCAGCAGTAGTTATATTTATTTCATCATCAACCCTTGAAAATACTCCTGTGTTCGTGTCGTCACGAAAACATAATGAAGGAGCCGCAGCGGATCCATTATAAAGCAAATGCAGACTATCATTGCTTACAATTTTAAAAAGATCTACAAATGTGCTACCGCCAGCATTATTAATTTTTACTATGCCTGTTGCAGTATCAACGTGCCATTGAAAAGGAAAGTTAGTTGGTGGATCTCCTGTGGTTGAGTTATTAGTTCTGACTGCTTTAAGTGCATTATTTAAATCGGCTCGAAATGCACTCCCAGATTGATTGTCTATTTCGTAATCGTGAACAGCCATTACTTAGTCCTTTTTCTTTTCAGTATAGAATATTTAAGAACCTTTACCATATCCGATTGCAATGTATTTAAAATTAAGGTTTTTGAAGTTATTATTTATATCTCTGACCTCAATAACAAATTGAGTGCTTGTAACGGAAGTAATCTTAAAATAATCACCTGAGACAGCATTTTCAAGTGTTATTCCTATTGATGGTAAAAATGCGTCTGTTGAACCGCCTAAAAGTGAAGTGCCAACAAAAAATGGACTTTGAAACGTCACTGTTTTTGCAGAGGTTCCAGATGCTATAACAGTATTCACAGTTTCTGTTCTTCTTTTAATACTTGCTTCAAAACCAAGATCATCAATAACAATATTTTCATTTATATTTTGTGATGCTAGTTCAGCCCTTATTGCGAAGCCTCTAGCAGTAAATTCTCCGTTTGCAAAAGTATTAAACTGTGAAAACCTAGCACCATAAGAACAAGTAGTCCCATTTGTAACTGTTTGAGTAAGATCAGAAATTACAACAAAAGCATCATTCGTATCTTTTTGTTCAATTCTGTAAAAATTGTTTTGTGGTTTTCTGCCTTGAGAGTCAGCAGTAAAGTTAATTTCAACAAAATCACCAACAGAATATCCATGACCAGCTTTAAAAATAGTTACAAACGTACCATTTCCTCCAGAACCATCACTTTGTGAATAAGTTGCTTGAACAGTAGTATTTGGATCCATACCAGCTAGTGTTGTGGCAACAAGTAGCTTTGCATTTACATTTTCAGCCTCTGTGCCGTCAAAACTTTCTAATCCATCAATACCAGTTTCATTAGGCAAAAATGGATTGAAAAGAACATCATCAATCAATTCATCTAATCTTTGCCCTCTGGTAACAAATATTCTCTTTAAAGTTAAATTAAAAATAGCACCTAAATCAATTTTGGCTGCAAAGTCATAAGTACCAAACCCACGAACATTTCCTGAGATATCTATTCCTCCTACTCCATTGATTGGGGGTGGTATAGCATCAATATCTGGTATATCATCAAAAGAATGATCTCCGTCTAATATCAAACCATTAAATTCATTAGCTGGGCTAACAACAGTACCAACTTTATTTCCTTGAAATGATGGGTTGTCATCATCATCTCTTACAGTGATAATTACTTGATTAGGCTGTGGATCAGGTTGTGTGACAATTATTTTTGCTGCATTGGTTGATTTTCTACCACCATCATCAACAAATTTTATACTGTAAGTCCCCGAAAGTGCTGGGACTAGAGTTTCTGATGAATTACCAGCTATTTTAGGGATTATTTCTTGTGAATTACCAAAAGTATTATTAGCTGGATTTACACTTGATGTATGCCTTATGGCCACTGACCCCCCATGTATTACGTCCAACGAGGTAGAGGGGCTAAATCGTAATCTTAAAAAATGTTCAGAAATTGGTTCTACTGTTAAATTACTTGGATCATCAGGTGGGGCAGTTTTGCCTAATGTATTTACAGTTATTGTTGAGGGATTCACTGATGGTTCACCAACAGCGTTAAAACTATGAACTCTGATTTCATACTTACCAACTTTACTATTACTAATAACAAAATCACTACCCAACACATCAGCTTCAATAGGATTTCCATTATTAAATCTATAAATGACACGATATTGTTGAGCATTCTTAACAGGTTGCCAAGTAATTGATAATTGACTGACTGCTTTATTGTTTATGACTACTATTTCTTCAGTTCCAGATAATTGTGTAGGTGAGTCAGGTAGGGTAGTTAGTGTTTGAATAGTATTAATTTGTAAAGGTGAACCATCTTCAATAAAATCATATTTACTAGGATTGTGAGTCAAAGCTGTAACTACATAATTAAGTCCCTCTTCTTTAACAGACACTATGCGCCATGTTGTAAGAGGAACATTTGAAGTTTCTAAAATCCATACACTATTTGCTGGTGGTGCTTGACTAAAAGTTGTAGAAACATTTATTGATGATCCTTGTATTCCAGTCCCATCAGTGCGCACAGGTCTAGTTTCTAAAGTACCATCAGATAAAATTACAGAAAGTTGTGCATTATTTGAATCAGTCAAAGCTGTATTTGCTGTATCATCTACAGTTATTCCAGTAGTTGAACCAGCAACAATTCTTCCTCCCCTTCGCATATTTGCTTTTACTGGGTCAGATATTTGTATTATTTGTCCGCACCTTATTAATACACCAGCCTCTGCTGTAGCTGTAAATGTAACTGTTTCTGTTGCATTTTGTTCATGGTGTAAAAACCATCTTCCTAATCTTCTACTTTGATTTCTTGAAGTGCAAGCAAACGCTGTAATATTTTTAACTAAACTTCCATGCTTTGCGATATTTGCTGCTGTGTCCTCAACAGTTTCAAATTCAACTGTGCGAGTGTCCATATCAAAGTAAGCAACATTAAAAACAGTGTGCCTTGTTTTTTGACTAGAGCCAGAATATGTAAAACCGCCCTCTAAAACATTTGCCAGAGTGAATTGATAAGACGGATCTGTGTCTTTTCTATCTTGTGAAATAGTTATAGAACCAGCAGAATAGAAAGGCATTACATTCATTGTGGTTGCTAATTGATTTATTAAATCAAAAGCCTCTGATGAGTTATTAATATTGACATTGCATGAAAATCTTGGCTCCGTTGTTCCTTCGTTTTTTCCATCATCTACTCTTTCATTGTTATACACAGATGCAGAGTAAAAAGCATATTGGTCTATAGTTGATTCTTCTATACCAGCCCCATATCTAGTATTTGTCAAAATGTCGTACAAAATCCAAGCTGGATCGCTACACCATTCTTTTGTAGCTTTAAATGTTCCATTAAATGTACCACTATAAGTAATGCTCCCATCAGTTAAATTTACTGTCGCATTATGTGGAATTTTTACTTTAATCCCACGAATACGAAACATTCTTGCTGGTATTTTTTGTGAAATACTAGAATCAAACCTTAATTTGGTATGAGCTACATCTGGGTAAGTTCTTGTTTGGTAAATAAGTTCAGTGTATGAATGAAAAGAAAAAGCATCAACTAAAAATGAACTTGTAGAATCTGGCTTATCTCTTTCAACTCTTACCTGTACTGGAAAAACAACATTTGCTGGAAAATTAATTAAATAGTCACGAAAATAAGCATCATTTGATTTTCCAATAACTGTATCTTGTATTTCTAAACTTGTCACACCATTTCCTTGTATGAGCTTTATATCTATATCAACAAGTGTGCCGTCAATAGTACCATCAGTTTCATTGATTTGCTTAAAAGCTGGAAATGCAACTGTGACATTAACAGCATTAACTTGTGTGTTTGTAACAGTTACAGTAACAGGGTTGTCATCTGTGACTGTAGTGCCTACTGATATTTCTGTCTGTGCTTGTGTTACGTCTGGCAAATGTGTTTGATCACTAGTACCAAAATTTGCAGCGAAAGTAACACCTTTATAATTTAATAAACTTGCTGTTGGCTCACCATCATTATTCGGGGCATTTTGTTGGTAAACTTGTGTACCATCTAAAAAGACATCTTTGAGAAAAGCATTGCTATAGGCAAAAGAAGATTTATTAGTTATTCCAGCTTTTGAAGCTGTAGCACTGCCTTCTATCTCTCCTTCAGAAAGGACATCTATTAAAGTAGTAAATTGTTTACTTGATAATGTATCTTGAAATCCGACATGGTTCCTACCGATATAACCAATATTAGTTATGTAACCATGATGGTCGTGTGTAGGGTGCGCTTTTGCTAGAACTACCATAATTAATTAGTCACTTGTGCAGTATCAACACCATTGCTGACAAGAACGCTACCAACTAATATTTCGCCATAAACCAAAGGCAAAGTAACCCCTGCGCGACTAATATTTGCAATTCCACTAAAACTGTAATTACTGTCTTTTAAATTTGCATCATTTCTATTTATATCAGAACCATTATTTGTGGGATAAGTAACTTGTTGAGTTGGTGAAAGCATTTGCGTTACTCCACCAATAACCATATTTGTTCCAATCGCTGTTAATGTTCCTCCTATCAAACCTCCAACAGTAAGACTACCAACAATAGTTTTAGTAAAAAAAGCACCACCTGCGGCACTAGCAGCACCTCCAGCAAATAAAGCCCCTGCCCCTGCAATAATACCTTTGATAATTGAACCTGTAGCAATAGGAATTATTTGTATAACTCCATCACTTTGTAAATCAAGCTCATCTTCTGCCAATAAGTTACCATTCATTTTTATAATATAAAATTGTTGACTCATATATTTTTCTAAATCAGGAAAATTAGCTGCGAGAAACCTAAAAGCCTCTAATGGACTTCTGACTGCCGCTTCAAAATATGAACAACCTAAATCTTGTCTTAATTTTCCGTAAACTTTAATCTTATTTAGTTTCATAACGATAAACCCCCTTTAATGATTGCTGATACTTTAAATCAAATGGCTCCCTACAGCTTAATGCTTTTATATTATGATTTAAAATCATCATATCGCCAATGTAAACAGCTACATGATCTAATTTTTTACTTATAGATTCAAATAGCAATACATCACCAACTTGAATATCATCATTTGTTTTTTGTTTTATAAAATTTAGTTTAGGCAAAGCATATTCAAATTCTGGGTTAGCTATAAAATTTTTTATATTTTTTGGTCTTTGCCAATAAGGAATTTCTATATTTTTTGTTTGTTTGTACCAATCTGTAACAATAGACCAACAATCATGTTTTCCCCAAATAAAACCCCTTCCAATTAAAGATGAGGGTTTGTAGCCACATGGTTTGTAATAAGACCAGTCTTTATTTTCAATACTGTAAATATAAAATGGCACATTTAAAAACTCACAACTAGCTTTATCATTTTCGCTAGGTGTTGATGCGCCAGTTGGGTGTGAGTGAAAAATGCCAATAATGTGTCCTGTATCTTCACATTCAGCCCAGTCATCAGGATCAATAACAAAATATTGATATTTACTTGTTGATAAATTTTTACAAGGCCAAAAAGTTTCTTTACCTTTTATTATTGCCACTAAACCACAAGACTCATCAGGTGATATTTCTGTAGCATATTTGATTGCTGTATCTTTCCAATTCATCTTTTTAACTCATAAATTGACCCACTGCTGGAAAAAGTTTTCTTGTTACTTGTCGTCTTGGTATTCTTAAATTATCCAAAACTTGTTTAGAAACAAGCTCAAAAACTACAGCCTCTCTATTCTCAGAAATTTTACGATCTATAAAATATATTTCTCGTGGGTGTTCAGTATTGCTTGGGGTTCCGTAGGGATTACTGCCACTTGTAAAATTTGCATTATCTAAAAATTTTGCATGAGTTCTTATTCTTGTAAATTTTGCTCCGTTTAAATCATTACCAGCTGTTACTTGATTAACTGAAGACATCAATGCAGTAATGGTATTTAAAACATTGCTTACAGTTAAAGTGGGTCTTGGCAGTTGCCCAGTTCCAGTAAACTCAAAGCCGTCCGCTTTGATTGGAAATTTTGTATATTGATTACCTTGCCAGATTATATTGTCATTAAGTTCATTTACACCAGCGTGAAATCTATAGCTTGTAGTAGCACCATGCAATGAATTGTCTAGTTGAACAATAAAAAGCTCGATAATAGAACTTGGGTTAATTTTTTGTAATTCGTCTACAGGTATTGCCATTATTATTCAAATACTTGTCTGAATGTTGCACTTATTGTAGCTCTATTATTGTAAGGTATTGTTTTCGTCCAAGAATCACATACATACTTAGTAGCAGAACTATCACCAGCGGGTGTAAAGTCAAAACTAGCATTATCAACTGTTCTTGCGTCTAAGAATGTCTCTATCTGATCTGCAACGCTTTCACTTACTTCAAAGGTTAAATCATATTCTTTTGGGTCTTGATTTGTAGGCAAGCCAAAAAGTGTGCGGTGTTCATAGCCGTCACCTAGCTTTTGAATAATTTTTTTTGGTTTGCTTTTTTTTCGTAGACCATATGTAGGTGTAAAATTAAAAACTGCCATTATGACAATAATCCTCCATTTCTTTTTTGTTTTATTATTTCAGATTGTATAGCAGCCGCTAAAACTTTTCCAAAAGTTTCAGATTGTGCAGTATTTCCTTCTGCTGATGTTCCAGAGACATCTACATTCACAGTCACAATGTTTGTAACACCTCCACCAATTTGTTTATTAGGAATAATTGTACCAGCAACATTTGGCACAAATAATTCTGGCCCACGTTCACCAACAACTGAGGCTCTTCCTACTGGTGGTCTGCCACCAGAGGCAAATTTTTTAGCACCAGCACTTATTAAACTTGTATCAAATTTTGTATCAAAAACACTTTTGGTTACTACAGGGGCTGATTTTGCATTGCCTCCTTTTTTAAAACCTCCACCTAATACACCACTAAGAGCATTTCCAATAAAATTTCCAATTCCTGAGACTGTACGTTGTATTGCTAGTTCAATAAGTTTCCGTTTAAGATCATTAAGTACATTTACAGCGGCTTCGGCAAGGGTTTTTGTACCCATAACGGCATCAGTAAGATTAGAAACTATGCCTTTTTCAACAGCTTGACCTATTTCCATAAATTTTTCCTTTAACTCCTCTGCTTCTTTTTTTGCTTTTTCTTCTGACTCAACTATTTCATCTACGGATTTTCCAATTTCTTCGTTTTTTTCAACAATTTTGTTTTTAGCTTCAAGTTGTTTATTAACTGTTTCTTCTATTTCTTTTTCAACTCCTGAGTATTCAATAATTGCTGGCACTAAATCATCAACTGTGTTTTTTATTTCTTTAAAAGGATTTTCAATTTTTGGAAGTTTAATATCTAAATCTATACTTGGTAATTTAATTTCTCCAAGAAGTTTTTTTAATGGTTCTGGTATTAAATCAACAATTTTTTGAAATGCTCTATGAAAAAACTTAACTATGTTTTGTGCAGTTCTAGAAACTAACTTTCCAACACCTTCAAAAAAACTTACTACAGGTTGTGTTGCTTCTACAAAACCATTTATGAGATTTTGTTGTAATGTAATCAGATTTCTCAGAGTTACACCAATAACTCCACCTATTACTTTGCCTATAAACTCAACTCTTTTACTTGTTGATGTGATTGCTTCTTTAATACCAATCCAACCCTGTTCTAAATTAAATAATACATTTGTTGATTCTATGCCTAGAGCTTTTGCAATATTCTTACCTATTTCTCCAACTGCGGCTGTAACTGCTCTTATTGGTGCAATAATTAGTTCAAATGCACTTTTTAAAGCTTCAACTGTAACAGCAGCAACTTTAAGAGATTCCCTAATAACTATTCCTATTTCAGAACCCTCTGTAGTTAAATTTGTAAATGCTGTTCCAAGTCTAGTTAATTGTCCTTGTATTGTGTTTTGTGCTGTAAAGGCAGCTTCAGCAGCTTTTCCTTGTGCATTTGCTTGATTCTCTAGGTTTTTATTAAAACTTACAAGTTGGTCATTTAACAAAGGTAAAATTGCTGTTCTTGCTTCAACAGATCCAAACAATTTTGCAAGCGTTTCTTCACTAGCTCCACCTTTTTCAACCACTTCTGCTAAAACACCTCCCAAGCCTTTTGCACTCAAAGCCGTAGCACTAAAATCTATTCCTAATTCTTTTGCCGCTTTAGCTGCCTCACTGGTCGGCTTTTGTATCGCAGCAATAACTTGTCGTAGTCCAGCAAAGGTTGATTCAACAGGAACACCAGTTGCAGTGACAGTAGATATTGCAGCATTAAGTTCATCTATCCCAACACCAGCACCAGCCGCAATAGGTGCTAAACGACCTATCTGCTGTGCATATTGATCTACAACGATTTTACCATCATTCTGTGTTTGTATAAATCCATCAACTAATTTTGCTGCCTGATCTGAACTTAAGCCATAAGCATTCAAAACAGATGTTGTTGCATCAGCAACAGTAGCTAATTCAGAAAATCCACCAGTTGCACCTAACTGTGATGCCTTTAATACATCTGTAAGCTCTGCCACCTCACCAAAACCAGCAGATGCTACATCATACGAGGCTGAAAGCAAATCAAGTTGAGAAACTTGGCCACTTAGTTGATTAGATAAGCTTTGTAGTTTTGGATTTAAAGTATCAACATCTACTCCAAGAGTTTTCACCTTTGCACTTGCAAAATCTTGGGCAGCTAAATTTCCAAATGTTTTAGTAAGTGCAGCAACAAAAGTTATTCCAGCAGTAAGTGGCCCTAAAGCTGTTGCTAATGCAGCCCCAGCAGTTCTAAATCCTACAGCTGCCCCTTTTGCACTAGTCCCAGCACCAAAAAATGATTTGCCAAGTATAGGTAAAGCTTTATTTGCGTCTTTTAATTTACTATTTGTTCCGTTTACAGTTTGATTAAATTTTTGTGCCTGAGTATTTACATTTTTTAATGCTGTTATGGCTTGCGTAGCTCCTACTCTTAGTTCTACGTTTGAAACTGCCACGACTTAACAATAACTCCTTTAACTATATCTTGATTTGCGTTTGATTGCATCTGCCTCTTTCTTTTCTCTATCATATTTTAATTCATAATATCCAGCAAAAAATACCAACTCTTCCTCAGTGAGTTGTGTTCTTAATTCACTAACTGTCTTACCTAATTCTGTTGCAAGGAAAAACTCAAAATTTAACCAGTTATCCCCCTTTAAGATTCCTTTACGTTATCAATAGTTGCATTTTGATTTACACCAAATAAAAATAATTCAATTTCATTTAATACATTTTCTGGCAATTCGTTTTGCAAGTTTGCAAATTCAGCGGGGTGAAACGCTTTTGTACCATCTTCGTTTTCTGCCAACTGACAAAGCATATGTGTAGAAACAACTAAAGGATCATCGCTGCCAGCCCTTTGCGTTGCTCTGGCTCTGTCTGCCCTTGTAATAGCCTTAAAATATAAACTGCATACTGTTTTGCCATTATCATCTTTAACGTCAAATTTTCGCCTTTTTTTTAAGTCAAATGACTCTTTCAAAAGGTCGAGGGTTCTTTTTTCTGCCATAAATTAAATGCGAAGTATTTTTAATTTACTATATGTCAGAGGTTATTGCACCTGTTGTTATAAACGAAATGTTTATTAACTGAGTTTCTCCAAGTGTTGCACCATACTCAGCACTTGTAATGATTCCAGAAAAAGCTAACTTTTTAGAACTAGCTGAACTATCAGGGAACAGTTCAAACAATGCGTCACCAGCATCACCTGTTGTTAATATGTCCTCAACAAATGCTAAGTAATCAGAGTTGCCAGCATTGTCATAAATTAATTCTGCTGAACCTTCACCAGAGATAAGACCACCAACAAATGTTTTTGATGTATTACCTTGAACAGTGGTTTCTAAAGTATCTTTTGAAATAGATAATGACCATGATCTAGTTCCAGAAATATCGGCTTCAGTTCCAGCCGCATTATGAAACATGACTTTGCCCACATCACCTCTAATAGCTGCCATGACAAAAAAAAGAAAGATTTATAAATATATTAACTCTTTTCGGAAGTTTTTACATCTTTTTTTGAATTTTGTTGACTCTCCATATATCTTTTGCAATTAGGATCCCAATAGTTTGGATCTCTTACACCTTTAACAGCTTCAATAGCGTCAAGCATTTTTTCTGTAATAACAAGTTTGGGCATGATTAAAGATCCTCGTAGATTGTAAATGTTATTCTGATTTGAGTTTGAAACTTACCTTGTGGACTTGAGGTAAGAATCTCAGGGCCGATAGGTGCATCAAAAATAACACTTGATACTGTAATTCTATTGTATAAGTCACGAAGTCTTTTGCAAATCTTAAAATTAGACCCTGCCCCAAGACCTTCCTCCGTAAATACATTGAGCAAAACTAAACCATCAATCTGATTGTCAGAATTACTTGATCCCCCTTGAGTTAAGTATGAATTATTACCAAAGCTTGTGATGCACTGAACAAATGTTTTTTCAGTTGAAGCGTCAAAAGTCATATTGTTAAATACAACAGGAATAATAGGACTGTCAGCTAGTTCTGTGGTTAACCTAGCCTCTATTGTGGATCTTACTGTGTTTAAATCTGTAGCAGCCACTATAACCTCCGTTTGATTCTTTCATATTCTTCTAAAGACCATTTTTGTAATTCTTTTCCAATAAGTTCTGGAAATCCAGCAACAGTGCCTTGTCTTGTCCTATATTGTTTGCCCCAAGATTTTGGTAAGTTTGTTCCAAAACAAACAGGTTCTGCATAGGGTAGGTTATTTGTAACAGTCCCTGTTGTTGGCTTTATATCTGTCTGCCATGCGTTTCTTAGTTGTCCTCCTCCTCTTGGTTCGCCTTCATAAACTACTCTAACTGGAGTTGCCTTCTTTACTCTTGCTGTCCACTCCAAAGTAGTAGCTGCAACAAGAAATACAACGGCATCTTCCATTACATCTGGAATCTCAGTTATAGATATTCTTCTCGTCATGTTTACCTCAAGATAAGATCAAAACTTACAGGTGTATTATTTTGTTCATTTATAACAACTTGAACAATTTTAAATTCAACACTGCTTATAACAACTCTATCTTTTGTAGTAGGAACAAATGTAAGATCACCAGCAGATATAGTAAGCAATTTATCCTGTGACTCAATCAAATCATTTACTTGATTTCTTGAAACACCACTCAATGCACCTTTGATAGTTGCAGTGCTTTCATTTGTAAAAAATGTTCCTGACGCTTGATCGTATGTACCGCCAGTAAATCTTTTTATGGTTACATCACCACCAAGTTTCTTTAATGAGGCACTAGCAGCCTTTTTCAGTGCATTGGCAAGACTCATAATCTGTAAGCTATGACTTGACCACTAGCAAGAGTAATACTTGTGATAACACCACAAACTTCAGATGAAGCTTTCATAGTGATGCCATTAATAGTCGCTGATCCATTCTCTGTGATATTTTCTGCAACGAAAGTTGCCTCTGCGTCTGTCAAGCAATGTACTTTTCCAAATCTCCCTGTATGGGCATTTGTATCTGTAATAATAATTGCTGCTGGATAATCTGCGTGCATTTAAGACCTCTTGATTTGTAAGTTTGCTCTTCCACCTATTCTAATACCCATTAAATAGTGGTCAACGATTGGTGGAATCCTATCAACGCCCACAGCCCCATAAAATCTAGGAGTTACGTTTATGTTACCTATAGCCACTGATGCAAAATCTTCTAAGCCAGAAAGATCAAGCCCACCTCTGTTATTGTTTAGATAAACAGCCAGAAATACTTGTGCGTGTTTTACACGATCTGGAATCTCAGTGTCAAGATAATAGTCAGCAACTAATCTATTTGGAAAACTCAAACCATACAGGTTGGTGTATGTGTCAGGTTTCCTTACTCCTGATCTTGGCCATTCAAGTGCCTGTGTATCAGCAACTCTAGCACCTAAAAACTTTTCTCTATCTATCCTTTGGGCTGCGGTAAACAAAGCTCTGTTTTTGTTGTCAGTGCTTGAGTTGTCCCAAGCAACTGTGTCATCATTGAGAACTAAACCCTCAATAAAAGTGTTTGCATCAGAAAGAGTTATATAAGTGTTTGCGTTAGCTCCACCAACAGTCGCGTCAAGAGTTATCGCCATTGAGTTTCACCTTTTTGGGCTTAGATTTAGGTTTTGGCTTAGATGTGGAAACTGAAGCCACCTTTTGGGCAGCTTCGTTCTGTTCCCTCATACGCCTAAAAGCGTACATTCCCATTAACTTGAAGCACCTTTAAGGGCAACAAAGTTAATAACAATCGCTTCACTTAGTGAGCCAGCAGATACGTTAGCAACAGTCACTTTGAAAGATCCTGATGCCATTGTATTAGCGTTCACTAAATATGAACCAGCAGTCCCAGCAGATCCATGACAAGCCACAACAACATCAGTTGCTGCAATCTTGCTATTTGTCACTGTGAAAGTTACTTCAGCCGCAGCCGCTAAAGCTGCGTTGTTCATTGTGATTTGACCTGACTCTGTATTTAGAGTCACACCTGTTGATTTGTCAGTGGCTTGAGTTACAGTGCCGCCTGTTGTTGGGCCTACCAAAGACCCAGCAGTTACATCAAATAAAGATGGCATGATTAATTACCTCTAGTCGTTATTAGAAACTACAGTAGCTCTTACGATACCGATATTCTTTGTTTCATAGACTTTCGACCAAGAGCCTACAGTTTCAAGAACTGATCTATTAGGGTTAACAGTTGTCACCGCATACTTTAACCCGACAGGGTGATAGATGTAGTGAAGATCAACTGCCATTGCTTCCTCTAGTGCAAGGATATCTCTGTCAGTTTGTGTTCTGATCGGAGCTTGCTCCCCAGTCACTACAGCACCATTTGTGAACATGAATACAGAGTACTCAGTGCTACTTCCGCTTCCAGTGGTAGGGATATCGTCAGAAACGATAACTCTCAGACCCATGAATGTTGGAACTGTTGGACTACCAAATGCGTTCTGGATAGACCCACCTGACGCTGTAGCACCACCACCATTGATGTCACCAGCAAGAACAAAATCAACTGCTCTTCTTTCAACAAGGTCGTAATACACTTTGCTGTGCATTGCGATTGTTGTAAGCTTGCCGCCTTGATCGCCTAGTAATGACTGAGCTTTTGCAACGTGTCTAGGACTTAATGCTGTAGGTGTATCACCTGATTCAGAATCAATAGTCAAACTAAATAATGCAGAATTACTATCGTTTGCATTGATAGAACCAAAAGCACCAGTTAAGCAAGAATATAAATCCTTCTGTTTCTGGTTGTTTACATACGCAGCCATTTTTTGAGCTATCGCAGCCATTGGATCTGTACTGCTACCAACTGCAAGACTTGCTAAATCTCTTGAACTGAAAGCACGACCTCTGTGTAACACAGCCGCGATCTGGTTATCAGCTTGGATTTTAGATGGAGTTAATGATGTTGAATCGGATAGAACTTCAAAATCTCCAGTTAAGTTAGCTTTATAAAAAGGTATTTTTACAAAGTCGCCACCAGCGGTGGAAGATAGATTTAACTCTGCCAAAGGTTGCACAACCCCACTTTGTAGAAAGCTATCTGTCTGAGTAGTAGCCTCGATTAAGTAGGGTGTAAACACCTCTGGAATAATTAAATCACTGCGAACTGTCGCCATGTGAATTAATAGATATGTTTACTTCGAGGCACAACCTCTGACATGGCACAACCACGTTGTCTATATACTAACCTGTAACTGCGTTTTTGAGCATATTATATTTATTAATATCTGTTCTATATAACCTAGCTTGCTCTGTAAGGTTGAATGAATCAGGTGCGAATGGGTTTTTATCTGTTGCAACAAACTCAGTCTGTACCTTTGTTGTTGTAGCTCCACTTCCCTGCGGTCTTGGGTTCTTTTGTACCCATTGAGGCATCTTGGACATTGCCCACTCCTTAACTGGTGTTCTGTTATACCCATCAACAACTACAACTGTGCCGTCTGTTTCTCTGGCAAGCTGTTCCTTGCTTATACGACTTAATACATATTGAGGGTCGTGTACAACATCAGCAAGTGCTGTAACTGCTGGAGCTTCAACTTCTAACTGTCTCTGTCTATTTTCAAGCTCCTGTATCCTTTGTTTTTGCTGCTCTTCTGCTTGTCTATACTGGGCTGCTAGTTTTTCTGTAGCCTCTTCATATCTGCCTTTGGCCTCAAGCTCTTCCTGTTCTTTTTTCTGCTTAAAAGCAATTAAAGCATTTACATCTACATCTTGAGGAACAGCCTTTGCAGCTTCCTTAGCTTTCTTGTAATCATCTAATATTTCACTATTTGATTTTCTTAGTCTTTCAACTTCCGCCTTTAATGCAGCCATTTCCGCTGTGTTGTCAGGCTTGATTACTTCGTCTGCCATAAATAAAAAATTTACAATTATTTACAATACTAGCTCCACTTCGTGCGGTCTGCCCAAAATGCCGCTGACATTTTACCTTTGGCAATATTTTTTGCGTGTCTAGCCTTGAAACTCTTGCGTTTTGCCTTGTCTGCGTCTGATTCCCCTTTTCTTGGGGGTTTATTCTTTGCTCCTTGCATACCAAACCTGATGAGCTTGACCTTATCGCCCTCTTTTGCAAGAACGACATGACTTTTTGTTGGGTGTGATGGGGTTCTTTTTGGTTTGTTAAAACCAGCTAATCCAAATCTTTTAATTCTAGGATCACTCATTTGCCTTTCCTCTTCATTGCCATATTGTGTGCCTCAGTAAATGAAATCCCCTCTCTCATCTTACGTTTCATATATTCCATATGAGCCTTTGTGTGACCATGAGCTTTCTGGTGCTTTGCAAGTGTGTTCTTTTGTCTGGTGGTCAGCTTCATCTTTTCTTGTTGTACCTTGAATAGATTGCTGCGTCTGCTGTTCTTGCTTTATCACCTCTCATATAACTATTTACTCTGCCCATAGCCCACGCTGCCATAGGAACATTTCTTGATCCACTAGACAAATAGGCTCCCTGTCCTTTCCTATAAACAGCCGCTAACTCTCCATAAAAAAACTTTGTGCCATCAGCTTTTTTCTTGAGACTGTTTTTAACGCTTTCGCTTAGTGGTTTTCTTCTTTTTGCCTGTGACATTTTGTTTAGTGCGTGATTTTGATACGGCTTTTATGTCAATATACTCTCCTTTTCTATAAGCTTCGGCAGTTCGCTTTATCTCAGCCGCTTTCGCAGACTTACTTTTAGAACCAGACAAGTATTTTTTGGGAATACCTGTCTTTTTGTCCTTTGGAACTCGCCTTAGTTTCCTTGTCACTTTTTAGTTTTCTTTTTTGGTTGCTTTTTTGGCTCTTCACCTTGCTTTGTGAATTGATATCCCATTACTTTTTACCTCCTTTCTTTTTCTTTTTTGTTCCTTTAGGCTTCATTGATCCGTAGTGTGAAGGCATGACAATAAAAGTAGCTGACTTTATATTACTTCCTTTTGCGTTTTTTAGCAGTTGATAAAGCTATTGCTTGAGCTTGTTTTAATGTCTTGCCCTCTTTCATCAGCAATCGTATGTTGCCAGAGATAGTCTTTTGTGATTTGCCTTTTTTTAATGGCATAACTAAAATACAACTATGCTTACTATAACTATCACTACCCCGCTAGGGGATATTGAAATACAACATTCTAAACAAAGAGCAAAAGCTGTAGGCTCAAGAGAAGCTGTTGAGTTTTGGAAAAGTGAAACAAGAGAAGGTTTGTATGGAGTTCATGGTCATTTGTTTGATATGAATAGTTGCGATATTGCAGACGTTATTAATGCGGCTGTTAATTCTGTAGGCTCTGAAAATATAAAAATACCAAGAGAGTCTCAAATACAAGCGGATAAAGATTTATTAAGCTATCCCTCAGACTATCCTAAAGGCCCTTTGCCCTAGACATACCTACGATTAACTCAAACAGTTCTGGGTGTTGTTTGTACAATGCTCCCATTTTTTGTGGGTCTGCAAATCTTTCAACTGTCATTGTCAAAGATTCTGTTGCCTCTATTTTTTCATCAATACCAAATCTTTTGAAGTCATAAGGTTTATAAACTTTGCCCATATAAGCATCTAAATAATCATCAACTAGAGCAACTTCTCTAGGATCATATTTAATAGTTGTTATGTCCTTTAATCTGTAAACTGGTTTGCCAACTTGTTGTGATGGGCCATAAACACTCATACCTTCTTTTCTGACCATATTTGCTCTGATCTTTTCTTTATCTGTAAATCCTTTATTAGTTCGCCATGATTGCATAAATTTATTTAATTTTGGATTTGCTACCTCTACTGCATGAGTTATCTCATGGAAAGTAGTTGATTTACTTACAGTTGTTGGTGTTCCAAACATTGAGCTTTTAAACTGCGTAGTTAAAGAACCCTCCCAAAACTTACAAGAGCCACGTTTTGCTTTACCTATTTTTGTGATTGCTGGAACTCCATTAGCACTATCAACAAAACCATTGCCGTTAAACATTCTTATGTATTCATTTAGATAACCTCTTATCTGCGTTTTTTGTGGAGCTTTCCATGATGTAATCTTTGTATTTTTAATAAATTTATCTACTTGAGCATCATTCAAGTTAGTTTCAAGCATTTTATTTCTAAGGGTTTCCATTTGTTTTTCAAATTTTTCTCTATATGCAAAATATTTAGTTTTGGCTTTTTCAAAGTCTGCCGCTAATTTATCAGCCAATTTGGGATCAAGGTTTGCACCAGTTTTACCAGCAGCCGCTTTAAACTCTTGACCAAGCTTTGTATATTCATCAATATCTAAACCATCTACTTCTTTAATTAAATCTCTACCAGCTTTTCTTAATTGCTCTGGGCTTGAATCAACTAGCCTTCTCTCAAACGCCACAGGTTTAGCTACAGGCTTGGGAGTTTTTGTTCTGATCGTTATATCTCTGGGCTTGCCATACAATCTTTCCAAGTCCTTCAAACTTCTTTCGCTGCCATCTTCCCTGACCATTTTCCTAATAGCCTTTTGCCCTGACCCTTCCTTCTTTGCCAAGCGTTCAAAATATCTCACCTTCTGTTCATTACCCAAAGTCTTGACCTTTAGTTTCTTATCTTGTCCTAAAAGCCAGTCACCATATTGAGTGTCCTGTGGTACTCTACCAGTCCCTTCTCCTGTAGGTCGAGTAACAACTTTGCCTTTGGGTGGCGGTGTTAGATCCTCAAATCCTTTTTGTTTCTTTAACCCTGCATAATCAACAACAGGAACTGTAGTAGATCGACAGTTGAAATGCTGTGGTGGTGTAGGGCCTTTGTTGTATTCAAACTTTCTACCATCAAGTCTTTTACATATTGGACTGGTTCTGCTATCAAGCGTTGCAACATATTCATATTTAGGTGCAACCTTACTGTTAGCTGCATAAACGGCCTGTGATGCTTGGTTCTGTACTTGGTTTACAGATGTTCTGACAATAGTTTGTATTTGATGATTTGCCAGTTTTGTAAGTTCCCCTCCAGCTTGTGCTATCTGTCTAACGCTTCCCCTCTGTCCAAACTCTAGCCTCCCTATCATACGACTTGCTATCTGCTGTGTTGACTCTCCACTGAATACACCCTGTCTGATAGTCCTAGCCAAACCTTCCTGTTGTCTTGTTGCTATACCTCTAAATGCTTTCTCTACTGTTTCTCCATTGGGTAGAGTCTGCATTGCCCCTTGCCTTGCAGTAAGTTCAAACTTACCAGAGCCAAATTTTTTAAAATCATCTTCTGTGAATTGCTTACTTGTGAATATGTTCACCTTTGTAGGATCTGTTGTGACAAATGACTCTGCATATTTAGAACTGATAGCTACTGAATTGATGGGGATATTTCCTGATTTTACAGCTTTTTTTAATTCGTTTTCTATAAACCCTGCCTGTACTTTTGCTAAACCTTCTATCTCTTTTATCATCTTCTTTGTTGAAGTCTTAGACCATTTATCCAGACTACTTTTTGATTGAGCTATAATTGCCCTCAGTCTTTTCTTGGTTTGTGGTGCTATGACTACACCTTCTCCAGCCTTTGCCTGTCTGATATTTATTGCATTGAGTTTTCTTGCTGCAAGTAAAATAACGTCATTATAAGTTCTTACAAAGTCTGCCGATACTGCATTACTGTATCTGTTTAGATCAATAGTCTCCCTAAAAAATACCTCTGGAATACTCATCTATCATTCTTCTCTCTCTTCCTCCTCCTCTTCTGGTTCTTCGTCAGGTTCTTCTGGTGGCTCTACTTCTGTTAGACCTCCCTGCTGTGTGCCTTCAATCTCTTCCTCTACGTCAAAGTCATCACCAAGAACCTCACCAGCAGATAACTGATTAAGTAATGTTTCCTGAGTGATAGTTCCAGCAGTAAACAATGTGAGCAATGATGTTATCTCTTGTGGTTCTAGTCTTGCACTTACAAAATCCCTATTAACAAATGAACTACCAGCATTAGGCTCATTGAGATATTCGCTATGAAACTTGAGGCAGTTATCAATCAAATCTTGCATCTGCTGTGCAACAACCATCATTGTGCTGTCATTCTGTGATCTATCTATCCTTTTGGCCTCTGCTGTCTCTCCTACTAACTTCTGACCCAAGACTGCGGCTAGCGATAGTGTATTGATCTGATCTTTAATATCATCAAGCCTTTTGAATTGACTATCATAGCTATCTCCTGATGGGCTGATATATTCCATGCGTGACTCAGGTGGCAGTGATAGTGCCTCACTGGGGCCTGTTGTTATCTCATCTGCATTTGGATAGCCAAAGACTGCAAGTAATGGAACAGAACTTATGTGCAAGATGTTGTCCAAGTCAGACTGGATCTGGTAATGCTTAAGGTTTAGCTCTGCAATGTCATATAAAGGGCTGCGGCTTTCATAAAATCCAACCCTGTTGGAATACGCAACAGTAAAAGGTATTTTGTCTTTTAAGCTCATTTCACCTTCTTCAAATAATTGATATTCACCCTTTTTTTCATCTTTTCTGTGGATTTCAAATCTGCCACGTTCTAACACCCTTATCTGAGATATGACCTTCTCACCATATTGACCATCTGGCTCAACAACTCTTTCTAATAAACGTACTTGTGTGAGTTCTCTTGCACCATCTATGATCTCAGTCCTCCAGCCTAATATATCCTCTGGCTTATATATCACCCAGTATGGTCTTGCCTTCTCTCCTTCTTTTGGTGCATCTACCAAAACACCACAATGGCCAAATGAAACAACAATTCTTGCAGTCTGATAAAGCCAGATATTTAGGTCATTGCCTTCGAGATCTACATCAAACAGCTGTTCTCTAACTAAGTCAGATACATCATCTAGTCTTATAGGCTTTCTAACCAGCATACCGCTTAACATTTTCTCTATTCTTTGGAGATATGGAACTACTGTTGACCTAGCTAATCTGCGATCATAGCTGTCATCTACTTCTCTTTCCAGCTGAGGCAAATATTTTCTATGCTCACTCCTGATCTTATATGTACCTTCCTTCAAATCTGATATCAAATCCCAAAACTGTGCCATGCGTTGATGGGCCGCATTAGGACTTGCAACTGTCGTTACAGCTTGGGTGATGGACTTATTGTAAATATCAAGTGAGCTATACACAGTTTTGCCTCAATAATACCATGATCTTAATATATTCTAATCCCTGTAGGTTTGCCCGCCCTAGCAAATAATGGATTGAACTCACGCCATATCAAATATCCCACAGCGTCAGCCATGTGATCATAGCCAGACTCTTTATCTGGTTCTCCTTTTTCTGTGTATGACTGAAGTTCCATTGATTCAATTAGCTTTCTGCAACTGGCATGGATTTGTAAACGGCTTTCCCCCTTGCCGTTACATAGTAAAGCCTGTACGGAAGCGACCCTATCTCTGACTGGCGGGTTGCTGCGGGGGCTTTGATTGCTGAAACCATATCCAGCCAGTATTTCAATATCTGTCTGGCTTGCATTTGTACTCCTGTTTCCTCCACTAGCATCTGGGTAAACGTATATCTTGTTCATAGGATATCTGGACTTGATGGTTTGTGCCAATGAATCAGTATCGTAGGCAGCCGATATTTCGTCAAATATTAACAATTTTTGATCTTGGACAATACCAATTACAGCATTAGTGTTCTGAATATTAAAGTCGATCCCGATTCTTAGCGGTTCAAGGCCAATATTAGGTTTGATATTTGTGACATTCTGCTCTCTGGTGAAGCGACTATAGACTTGGCCTGTGGTGAGGTTGATAAATTCTCCATTTAAATACGCCTGTAGCATTGATGGATCATAATTAGCTTGCATACGTTCAATGAAGTCACTAGGCAAATGTGGGTTGTCCTGAGTCCTCATCTTAATTAGCTGCCTATCAGTTCTTTGCTTTGCGTCATCTGTACCAAAGGTGTTATATAGCCAGCGAAATCCCTCTGGTGTACTTGCCGCACAAAACTGGCGAACATTACCAGCCCTTAGTCGTCCCAATATCTTTGGGAAAGCTTTGTCGGCAATAGTAGGTGAAACAACATCTATTTCATCTACCAATACATGAGAAAGGTTCAGACCAATTATTCTTGACCAGTTTTCAAAGGATCTACATAGTAACTTGCTGTCACCTTCCTTAAAATGCAAAGTATATTCTGGCAGTGGACTAGCTCTAAATGTGTAAGGTATTTCATATTGCTCAAGGAACATCTCAAAGTCTGTTTGCCATATGTCTCTGATAAGTGGCGCAGTAGGTTCCATAACAGCACCAATAAATCCAATGTTCATAGCTGCAAGCTTTACAGCCATACTGCACAAGGCTCTTGTCTTACCAGCACCATATCCAGCAGAAAGGCCAACAATTTCAGATTTATTATCATAAAACTGTTGTTGTGGTGGGTGTAAGTCTGCCCTTATACGATCTAACAACTCATCAGTATTAATATCAGAGGTAGTCAACCCATGATCCAAAACATTACCACTTATAACTGTGTCTAAATAACTCACGAGCAAAGATGAGCTAATTTTGCTGCGGTGTTGATTGCACCTAGAGCAATGTGATACTGACCAGACCTCCTAGCTTCCATCTGTAAGGTGCTACATTGAGCCAAAAGATCAGCTATCATCTGAGGTCTTTCCATATCCCAGTCCTTCTTAAGCTCCTCCCTAGCTATCTCTAAATACTTATCTACGCTTCTTTCTCCTACCCCCCAGTTTTCCGAAGCATAACGAACGCAATCTGATCTACGGCCACCATTTGCAATAATACGAGCAAACTTTTGTGACCTTACAATTGTTTCAGCTTGAGTTCCTTTTTTACCCATTAATTAGATGATACACGTTTTGCGGTGTTGCCTGTAAAATCCTCCCACCTTTTAACTATCACATCACAATATTTTGGATCTAACTCCATAAGATAAGCGTGTCTGTTTGTACGTTCAGCAGCTATTAAAGTTGAACCAGAACCTCCAAACAAATCTAAAATGATATTACTTAATAGAGTTGTGGTATTTATAGCCATTTCTGCTAATTCAACAGGTTTTTGTGTTGGGTGTAAATATTTGTTAACTGAATCCTTTGAAACCTCCCATACAGAACCTAATCTTTTCCCTGTTAAAAAACTTTTACGATTAAAAACTAATGCGATTTCGTGATCTGTCAAATAAGTTGCTTTTAAATCACCTAAACCACCTCCTTTTTTGTGCCATACAACTAAATTAGAAATATCTCCTAAAGGTTTTGTAACTTCTAACCATTTATCAAGAACTTTCCATGATGTCCATATAAAACAAAAACCTTTTGAGAAACTATTTGCTAGAGGAAGCCAATCAGACAAGATAACGTTATCATTTTCAATTTGATTAAATTTTGGTGTTTTTTCTCTAAAATTAGATTTATATGACATTCCATAAGGAGGATCAGTAAAAACCATATCAGCCTTATTACCATCCATTAATTTTTCAACGTGCTGAATGTTTGTAGAGTCACCGCATAAAAGTCTGTGATTGCCAAGAATATATAAATCACCTTCTTTAGTTATTGGTTCTTCTGGTACTTCTGGAACATCATCAGGGTCTGTTAAGCCCTCTGCTGGTAATACTTCTTTTTTAGAAAGTATGTCATCAAGCTCTTTTTTATCAAAAAAATCGTTTAAATCATGCTCTTTTGATAGTTGTTCAAGCATATCTATATCCCACTCTGAAAGATCACCTGTTCTATTATCTGCTATTGCTAAACCAACTTTTTGATCTTCTGTAAGATTTGATCTTTTTACAGCAATTATTTCATCACCATCTGCTTCTATAATTTTTAAATTTTTAATCCCTGCGGCTTTTGCCCCTGCGATTGTTCCATTTCCTGCAAGTATGCGGTTGTTTTCATCTATTACTATTGATCTTGCGGCTCCGTATTGTTCAAGGCTTTGTTTTATAAGCTTTGCAGATCGGTCTGTGCGTTTACGAGCATTTTTCGGATCGTTTTGTAAATCGTTTATTGAAGCCACAAAAGTAAGTATTTTTTTTTAATGTAGCGTCAATCGTTAGTTTTTGTCGATTTTCGTTGCTCTTCCCAACTTCCAATGAGGTATAAAAGGTCAATTACACGCTTTCTTGCAGCCAAGATGCGGTCATTATTGAAACTGTCAAAGTCTTTGTTTTTCATTTAGTAAGCATCACGATTCAAAGATTTATCTTTAACGACACCCAGAGGCTGTTTACTTTCTACTATTTGTTTTATTACACTTTCTTTTGTCATAGGTAAGACTGCTCTTGTCTCTTTTCCTACTCTTACACAGCACATAACCTCACAGGCATCTTTGCCTCCTTTAATGTGGTTAAAAGCTTCATTAGGATAAAGTTCAAGTTCACCTTTGTAAGGATCTCTAAAAAATTGTTTTACGCCATGTTTATCAAAAAGTTTAATGTCTTTCTCACAGTATTTAAGTCTTAATTTTCCGATTTCTGGGTGAACAGATCCAGTTTTAGTTTTTGACTTACCATTTAGAACATACTCAGTCCCTTGATAATCGTCATTTCCAAAGCCTTTTTTCATAATGATTTGATAGTAAAGTTTGCAAGTTGATCTTTCACCTTTTGTATTTCTGGAGAACAGTTGATAAGATTTTTTTTACCATTTTTGTTGTTTTGATGAATTACTTTGTTCATCACTTTAGTAGTTTTAGTCCAGCCTTCTTTTCTCATATTATGTATTTCTCTCACAACATCAATATCAATATCAACACCAACAAAATTTCTAATAATTCCTTCATCAGTTCTATATCCTTTGCAGATTAATTGACCATCAGAATCATATTTTCCATTAGCAGCTGCACAATAGCAAATGAGAGCTAAATCCTGTCCACCACAGCGTTTTCCTGAGTCGTCAATATCATAATCAGGCAAGTGTTGGTTGATAAGTCCATCAGAATTATGGATTATTCCAGAATCATTACAGGCATAGCACTCATAATGTGGTGCTTTGAAAGTAATCTCCCGATCAATGGGCCTTCTTTTGTAGCTTTTCATGGGGTGTTAAAAAGGGGTGTTTTTGGGTTTTCTCAATGTAATCGGCTTTTTATCAAGTGTCAATAAATATTGCTCATATTGACCATTTTTTATCCAGCGGTGAGCATCAGGAAACAATGGTGTGAACTTATCAGCCTTAAGTGTCTTTGTTCTGGCCCTTATATCGGCTTCAAGGCATTGTTTTAGTTTATCCCTTGTGTTTGTATCTAACTTCATAAATTCATTGTATGCTGGCTTTTTTGACAGAGATATTGTTCTCATGTCTTTTGGTATTTCAAGATAAGTTTTCCAGAAAGGTTCAAAGCTTTTATTTTTATAGTTAATTGTTTTAGTTAATTTGTTTTTCTTAGGGTGTAGCTCTGACACTACCCCAGTGTCTCCCTGACACCCCCCTAGTGTCTGTGTGACACCACCCCCAGTTCCTGTGAGATACCGCCCAGTAATAGCTGGGTCTGGGACTGGTAGTGCCTTGCATTGCTGCCAAATGCTGACTCTATAGCAGTTGGTCTTTTGGTTAAACTCATCAATCCTGTATTGCTTTTGAAGTAGCCCAAGTTCCACTAATTCATTGACAGTTCTTATAACACTGGATCTGGACATCTTGGCATCTTTGGCGATTGTGGCATAACTGGGCCAAATGTTTGGATAATAGCTTTGCAATACCCATAGGACTGACAGTTGGTATGGTGTGACTTTGCCCTTCAATGCGGACGGCAAAGCTATGAATGGAGTATTCTCTGGAATAAAGCTCATTTTTATGGAATATATAATTCACGTTAAAGGCATGGAATCTGCTCCACAGGGAAGCAAAAAACACGTTGGAAATGGAATAATGGTTGAGACAAGTAAACGTCTAAAATCATGGCGAAATCAGGTGAATCTAAGGGCAAAGTTGATAGTGGACGATATAATCAAAGAACCAGTTGAAATAGAGGTGATTTTCTGGTTCAAACGCCCGAAGCTTCACTATCTCCCCAACGGCATGATTCGTCAATCAGCCCCTGTGTATATTACCAACAAAAACAAGGGTGATCTGGATAAACATTGCAGAGCCTTACTGGATTCTCTCACTAAATCCGCATTTGCTGACGATAGCCAAGTTGTAAGTTTACACGCTGTCAAAAAGTATTGCGAAACAGAATCTGAAACTGGTGCGACCATAAAAATAAAAACTATAAATGAAGCGAATCTCATGGGTGGCCTGTCCTAAATGCCAAGAATACACAGATCAAAAAGTAAGAAGATCAGACCGCAACTCAAAACACGTTATTGTCAGACGTAGAGAATGTTTTAAGTGCAGCCATATTTGGCACACAATCCAATATCCAGAAATGATTGTTCCTGATATAAAAGCAAAATATACATTGGTTGAGTAGTCGGGTGATGGATCGGCTCTTCGCATAACCGCCCTGCCTTTCCTAAGAATCCAGTAGGTGTTGTATGGCTTTCAGATCTGCTTTGCATAGATCATCAGGCTACCCGACTCATAATTCATTCAATGCGTGTTCAAGGGAATAAACAACTCTGGAAATGATACCAGCGTCAAGATGTTCTCTTGCTACACCAGATCCTTTTGTTGATGGATTCTTTTTTAAAAACTGCCTCAGCCTGTGGGCATCTTCAGCTTTGATGTTGAGAAAAATGTTCATGTAGTTTTTCAAATACACGAAGTTGTAATCTCTTACATTTAGATATTAACCTCTAAAACAATGGATCATCAAATTCTGGGACATTAGCTGTATAGATAATATCTTCACAATTTTTGATTTGTAAGTTAATCAAGGCAATCTTTTCTATTGCTGCAACTACCTCTTGCTTTGTCCTTTTGTCACAAAGGTAATCAATAAACTTTTCTTCCTCTTGCTCCAGAAAAGCCTTTTTGAATTGATGTTCAAGCGTCATCTAAGTTAATCTCCTCAATTGGACTACTTGACTTAACTATATTCCGTATTTCTATATTTTCTGGATTACAATTGCTATGACCAGCTTTATCATATTCAGCATTGATTAAGTCTATAAAAATAAGCTTTAATCTTTCTACTGACTGTTCTTTTTTAAAAGAAAGATAGAAAAAATATGTAAAACCTTCATTGTCAGGAAGATAAGTTTCATAGCCATCTATCCACTCAAACCCTGATATTTGATAATAAATCATTTTGAAACCTCCATTATCTCTGCCATCATTGCGGCAAGTTCAATCTCCTTTGGCAAGTTATCTTTGAGCCATTCATGAAAGGCCATTTTAATGACTTGACCCTTTGATGTGCCATGCAGTTTTGCTAAGTGACAAAGAGCAAAATGATCTTGCTTTGAATAAGGAGTAAACTTGAAGCTATATTGCCCCAAGTCTTTTTCTTCTGGTTTGATTGACATTACTTAATCTCCTTTTCTAAATCTAAAACACGTTGAAGTGGTATAGCTGCACATTGAGGGATTAACCCATTACCTAGTAGCTTGAGTCGTTCTGTTCTATTTGTGAATAATCCAGCGGCAATCCCATCATCAGTTCTACAAATTGCGGGTTCAACACCATACTCTCTCCAGTTTGGGTTGAGTCTGTGTTTTGTATCTGGCCAGAGTGGTGTATTTTGGCCGCTATTTCTGTCTCTAGGTATTTCTTGTGTTTCAAATTGGCTAAGTTTTCCGATAGTTTCATTCTCATTCCTAAAGATGCTCTTGGTGTTGGAAGCATTGAATTGAAAAGCTCCTGAGTCTGTGGGTTGACCGCTTCTCTCAGATTGCCTAGTTTTGTCCTTCCCTTGCGTGGCCCTTTCATTTGTTTTTTCAAAGCTTCTGGACTTCTCTGTGGTAAATGATCCATTGTTGTCGGAGTTGGTAACAAAGCTCCTAAAAGCGGTGTCCCCCCTTGAGCAAATTTCGATTTCCTGTCCTTTACTGATGCAAGTGGAGTGGGTAAAGTCTCTGTTGATTGCAAGGAGCCACCATCTGTCTCGGTGGTGACAGGCATTGACATAATCGCTTGCTCGAAAAGTTGACCATTCCGCATCAAACCTTGCCTTAGAAAGCTCTCCGAGAACAATTCCCATTCCGTTATTAAGGATCGCTGCCACGTTCTCCATGATGACGTATTTGGGTCGAACCAAGCATACGATTCGCATGAGTTCGTAAAAAAGACCTGACCTCGTTTCTTTGGTGATACCGAGCCGTTTGCCACTGACGGACAAATCTTGGCAAGGAAATCCTCCGACCACAACTGTAGCTGAGTGCGGTTCTGGTTTGTAGGTTCTGATGTCATCATGAATAGGAACAGTTGGCCAATGTTTTTTTAATACTTTCTGACAGTATGGATCATTTTCACAAAATTGTATTGTTTCAAAACCGCCAACAAGTTTTTCAGCAGCGTAGGAGAACATACCACCGCCACTGAATAAATCAATTAATTTTAATTTTTTCATTTTAAGCTCCTACTGATAAGTAATAACCATCAGCCTTTACAAAATACATATCCTCCCAGTCATCTTTTTCATCTTTCCATGTATCTGCGACACAGCCACAGTTAACTATGATTGCAGCTTTAACAGCTTTCAAATCCTTTTTATGTACCCTACAAAAAATAGGGTCTTTCCAATTTCCTGTTGGGAAATGCACTTTGTCAAAAGCTTCATCAAGCTCTTGTTTAGTAAATCCGAAATCTTTTAAATAGTTGTCCATTTGCGAAGTAAGTAAAGAACAATCGGCCAATCTCTCGACCTCATATAAATATATTAACATACTTTTCCACAATGCAACCTATATAACTTATATATATATGTAATTGTTAGGAAACTGTAATAAGTTGCAAAGGTTATTGACGTATAACAAAGTATGCCTTAATGTAAATATGGCTGAGATAGCCATTCTTTCGCAAGGTATTTCAAATGAACCTACAGCAAATCAAAAACGAACTCGCAAAGGGTAACAGAGTTTTCTGGTCAAACAAAAACTATGAAGTTATCCAAAGCAAATACACTCAAGAATATTTAGTTAAGTGTCACCTCAATGATTCATTTCATGGATTGACATGGCGTGATGGTGTGACAATGAATGGTCAACCACATGAGTTTTTCATGGAGAACAAGTAATGACAACTACCAAACTTCCTCCAGACATGGTTCTTGCCACCCCAATCGGTGGTAAGGACATTGATCCAGAACTTGAGGCAAAACTAAAAGACAAAAAAAACAAACACAAAAGACACAGATTTCAAGTTCTCATCACACAAAGGCTCAAAGATGCTAAGTTCCGCTTTAAACAAATCAAAAACTGCGGCAATCGCAGCAACTACATTTACACAGAGAACGAAGCTAAAGCGGTCATCAAGTATCTAGAAAGACAGATTGATGAGATTGCAGATGTATTTCTTGATCCATCAAAAGAGTTCAATGCACAACCTATTCAATTCGACACAACGGAGTACGACTAATGCTCAATCAACTTTTCCTATTTATCAGTGCGGGGTCAATCATGACCCTTGCACTCACCTCAACACTAGATGACATGACAAAGCATGACTGTCTAGTAAATCAAATCCCTATGGCCTGTGCCACCCATTATTCAAAATGAACTCAGAACTAAACCTAAACCGCCTTGACTTCACTAACGAAGCTTTGACCAAATGGCTTAATGATTGTCCTTTTCCTATCTGGCACTTTCGCCAGAACTGGGACAAGAAAGAATACACCAAAGAAGATCCAATGGGTCTTAAAGGAACTGAAAAAGTTTACAAAGCAGTAGATATTAGTATTCAAATTCCTGTTGAAGATTGTCCAATAAATCTAAAACATTATTTCAAAGATAATGATGCACTTGCAAAACTACAAAAAGATTACACAGAAACACACAAACTAATGCAAGCTGCTATGGACACATGGACACGCCAAGATGACCCTATTGCCTCAAGAGAGGCTAAAAAGTCCTTCGACAAATACAGGGAACAACTTAGATACCTTGAGAAACAATTAGAGAGAGTGGAGCAAAACTAATGAAAGACTTTGGATTCGACAACCCACCAAAAACAAAAGAAGAGGCACTTGTTCAAGGTTTTTGCCTTTTTTTCACTGCTCCATCAAAAGTTGAAGCACAAAAAGTCATAGGACTTATCACTCTCATTCTTGCTGACCCAGCAGTGACACAAAATATGGTTCAAACATCTTTTGAAAAAGCTTTTCATATACTCAGTCTTGAGCATATGTTTAACCTAAAAAATACCCCCAAAGACCACCCCTGACCTTTGGGAGTATTCAACTTTCACCTAAGCGTCAACACCAAGACGCAATCTTACTATAGCTTATGAAACCAGACGATTTTACAAAAACACTTGAAATGGCCATTTTGCATGGTGGCCACTTTTACAGAAAGTTAGCTGAAGCGGCCCTTGCTGCTGATCCTATTAACAGAGCCAAAATCTTTAGAGCATTTCCACGCTTAACAGAAACCTATGGCCCTGAGAGTCCATTTTATATTGCCGCTTATGGCAAACCTAGTCACCTAAAAGTAATCAAGTAATGGAATCACTAACCCCAGATTACATACAAGGCCATGATGTTCCTGAGTCAATTTACAGAGCCAGTCCTGAGTGGGCTGCAAGTGATTTGAAGTATGGCATCACAAATGGTCTGGAAGCCTTACAACAGAAAAAGTTTGGCAAAGATAATCCACCCAGTATCGTCACCCCTGCCATGAGAGTTGGATCAATGGTTCATTGCTTTTGTCTTGAACCAAAACTCTTTCCTGAGAGATATGCCCTTTTGGACGATAAACGATCCAAAGAGGGCAAAAAGTTAGCTTTGCAACTTGCAGAAAGTGGCAGAGAAACTTTCACAACAGCAGAAATGACACAATTCATGGGTATATACAATGCCCTGAGCAAAAATGATTTTGCAAAAAAATATGTCATTGATGACACCTCTGGTAAGGCAGAACAATCTTACTGGTGGACTCACAGTGAAACAGGCTTGCCATGTAAGGCCCGCTGTGACTATGTGGTTGACGACATGGTGATCGACCTCAAAACTACTGCTGAGGGTGGTGCAAGCCCTGACAAATTTACAAAAACAATTTGCAACTTTTTGTACCATCTGCAAGCAGCCCACTATTTGCAAGCAACTGGAGCAAAACGCTTTGTGTTCATTGCAGTAGAAAAAGTGTTTCCCTACTCAGTGGGAATTTATCAACTTTCACAATCTTTCATCAACAAAGGCTATGAACTCCAAGAGCAGACTCTTCAAGAAATACTTGAAGCAACTCAAACAAAACACTGGCGTGGATACACAGACGCCGCCCCCAACGGAATCCAAACACTCACCCCACCCAAATGGATTTAATGTCTCATTTCAAAAGGACACCAAACCAAAGTTTGAGGTGCATGATATTACACCAGAAATGGCAAAGACGATTCTTACTTACAGAAACAAAAACAACAGAAAGTACAGATACAATCAGCTTGCAAAATTATCTGATGCTATTGAAAAAGGTGAATGGAAAGTAACTAATCAAGGTCTTGCCTTCGACAAAGAGGGCAACTTAATTGATGGCCAACACAGACTGGCTGCGGTATTGCAAACACGCAAAACTGTTCCCATGATGGTTGCCACCAATATGCCAGCAGACATTTTTAATGTTGTTGACAGTGGTTGTAAGAGGACTACTGGTGATGCTTTAGATATTCTTGGCAGTGAAAACGGCCTTGTTGTTTCTGGAGCTATAAAAGTTCTTATCTGTTATGAAAGGTTCCCCAACCAGACATGGAGTGGAACTGCTATTCAACAGCCTACTCCTACTGAAATCACAAACATTTATACAAAGAGATCAGAGGAGATTGAGGCTTTGCTTTCAGTCATCAAAGGAAAGCATAAAAGATTCAAATGCTTTGCTCCTAGTCTTGGCCTTGCTCTTTCAATCATGCTCTTAGATGCTGGCTGGTCAGATGTTCAAATCTGGGAGTTTTGGGACGCTGTGACATTAGGTGCAAACTTACCCTCTGATAGTGTGATTCTTTCTTTTAGAAATCAATTATCAGATCCGTTCTTTAGAAAGAGGCATTATGGAACCCAAAGATATATGCTTAACGCTTTCATCAAGTGTTTTAACTCTTATATCACCAGTGAATCAATTACTAAGTTTGTTGCTCCAAGACCAAACACCAAAATGTACAAGATTCAAAAACCAGCAAAAAAACAATCATCAATCATAGAGGTAATTAAGAAATGACAATCTCAACAATGGAAAGACCCATTCTGGATAACATTATTCAGCCGTCAGACGTTTATGAGAAAGCTGGCCGCAAATACTGTAAATGGGCCAGAATTGCATTTTATTTGAATAAACACGCAAAAGGCTGGAATTTTCAATTAAAACTCCCTCCAGAATCGCCTACAAGCCCCTCCTTTTTTGATGCGGTATGGAAAGCACCTGACGGATCTGGCTATTTAATGTGCTATTTCACAGATCCAAATGGTGGTGAAACTGGCTTGTTTCCATATTCCATAATGGACAGCCGCAATTATCCGATCAAATTAGAAAAGATTTCTGCAAACGATATTCGAGATTCACACCGCAGAGCTTTGGCCGCTTGTGCCGCTTTTACCTTTTCTTTGGGTTATGAGCTTTGGGCTTTCAATGAAGTTGCAAGTGCAAACGAAACAGAAAGACCACATAAAGCAAGACAGGCCGCACCTGTTCAGAATGTGTTTATTGCTGCTAAAGCAGCTATTGAAAAAGAAACAGACTTTGAGAGGTTATTATCCCATGAATCAAATTTAGAGGTGCGTTATACTCAAGGGAAGATCACCCAAGAGGAATACACCCACTTGAGTTCTTTACTCAAAGACAAAAAAACTGAACTAACCGCATGACAGTCACCGAAACTCAATTCCTAACTACAGAGCAGTTAGCAGAAAGGTATGGGCTTAGTCCCAATACTATCAAAAGCTGGAGAGCTAGAGAATATGGCCCTGAGTACTATGAATTGCCTACCTCGCTACCATTAGCGAGAGGCAACACCCGCATCAGATACCAGCTTCACAAAGTCCTCGCATGGGAAGAGGCAAACGCAATCACCCCTATCAAACCTTTTTAATTATGGCCAACACCCCTGCTTTCTTCGCAAAAGTAAGATTTACTCGCAACAACAGCACCAAAGAAAACGCACCAGATCAAAATATAGTTATTGATTTTACCTGTGATGAAGCTATGAAAGCTGCAAACTGGTTAACTCAAGCTGTAGATAATGCCAAAATGGACGGAACAAAGATTCGTGTCTATAAAAGCAAATCAGATTATGATGAGGTTGATGGATTTTCGCTTTGGGGCGGTATGTGGGGCAACTCTGGCAGAATACAGCCTATGCCTCATAAAGATGCCTCTGAGAGGACTGTAGATGTACAAGCGAACCAGCCTGAGCTACCAGATGATCTTCCTTTCTAATTATGAAATTAATTTCTTTTCCTGTTGATCCTTATGTGGGTCAAATCTTTTACGAACCAGAAACAAAAAAACTTTTTGAGTTTTGTGAGGTTACAAAAACAGATGAACTTACTGGTCTGGTTTCTGAATCAGCAATGTGGTTCGACATTACAGAGAAAGATTTAGTTCCATAGGTAGAGGCATGATGATCTTTCATTAGTGGATCAAAAGCTGCTCTTTTGTAATTTTGAGAATTTTTGCCCTTTAAGTTCTGACGCAACAACTTTGCAAAAAGATATGAGTTCCCTTCGAGGATTACTGTCGGGCAAGAGGTTCGTGTAGATCCCTCCATATT
>VTLG01001756.1_pt1 | contig 41080 bp, 35 predicted proteins | sample 4694571 | NCBI WGS metagenome assembly VTLG01 (sample SAMN12604809, study PRJNA352737) | marine metagenome | biome: ENVO:00000447; feature: ENVO:00000209|ENVO:00000569|ENVO:01000036; material: ENVO:00002151; isolation source: viral sequences binned using virsorter ...
GTATTACTTCGACTCAAATAGCTGATGGAACAATCGTTAATGCTGATATTGCAAGTACAACAATCACAGGAGCAAAGCTTGTAAACGATACTATTACAGCCACACAGATTGCAGCTAATACTATTACTGCGGCTCAGATAGCAGACTCTACAATTACTCAGAGTCAAATGGCGACTAATAGCGTCAGTAGTGATGAAATCGCAGAAAATGCTATTACAACTACAGAGTTAGCTAACAATGCTGTACAAACTGAAAATATAGCTACAGATGGTGTACGTACTTTAAACATACAAGCTAATGCTGTTACCGCAAGTGAGCTAGCTAATGATGCTGTAGATACAAATGCAATCGCCAATCTCAATGTCACTAGACCAAAAATCGCCAATGATGCAATAGATGGAACCAAGATTGCAGATGATTCAGTCGATTCTGAGCATATTGCTGCTGATTCTCTTGATACTGAGCACTATGCCCCAGGGTCAATAGATGCCACAGCATTAGGAACTGATGCAGTTGATGGAACAAAGATAGCTGATAACGCGATAGCACCAGAGCATTTAAGTGCTAACTCTGTTGGCTCTAGTGAACTTGCAGACAATGCAGTAGATAGAGCTGCAATCGTTAACGATGCTGTTAATGGAGACAAGATTGCAGATGATTCAATTAATTCAGAACATTATGCAGATGCAAGTATTGACCATCAACATCTATCTAATGACTGTATTGACGGAGATAACATTCAGGATGACGTAGTTAATTCAGAACATATAGCAGCAGGTGCATTAGATAACGAGCATTACGCAGCAGGTTCAATAACTTCAGATAAATTAAATGCTGCAACAGTCGTAACTGCTAGTGAGCAAGGCTCAGCGACTGCAAATGATACATCTTTCTTTACTACATCTGCATCTGATGCCAGATACTTCAATGTAAGTACAGGTGACACAATTAAAGATGGTCAAACATTCCCTGACAATGACACCACGATTGCAACAACAGCAGCAATCAATGACAGGATTATTGATCTAATTGAAGAAGTTGGTGGCTTTGTTCCTCTGGTTTCAGAAGCAACATTCCCTGCTGCTAACCCAGATATAAATAACGGCCCAGGTACTATTATTTCTGTTGGAGTTTTAAGTGCTACTTATACACCTAGCGGCGGAACTTGCACGATCCCAGATTCAACTTTAACTAATATATCTGGAAGCAATGTAACAATTACCGACTGTGGAACAACTGTTTTAACTTCAGGATTTGGAATATTAGTTGAAACAACTTCCACTCTTCATACTTATAAATTCCATCGCTTAGTTCCTAAAGCCACTGAGATTACAACAGTTGCTGGAATATCGAGCAACATAACTACAGTTGCAACTAACAATGCAAATGTAACTTCTGTTGCTGGTAATGCTTCAAATATAAATACTGTTGCAGGATCTATTTCAAATGTAAATAATGTCGGAGGTTCAATTTCAAATGTAAATAATGTTAGTTCAAATATCTCTGATGTTAATAACTTTGCAGATCTTTATCAGATAGGAACATCAGCACCAAGCTCAGACGGAGGAGGTAATTCACTAGCAGCTGGTGATCTTTGGTATGACTCGTCTTCTAATAAGGCGATGAAAGTACACGATGGAACCAACTTCCAGGCAGTTACTCCTACTCAATCTGTACTAAACGACATCTCTGTTGTTTCAGGAAACATCACATACGAAGAGGATCTCGGTCTGATTTCTGATGCAGTTGCAACAGGAACAGGAAACAGTATTGAAACTTGTGCTGACAGTATTACCCAGATCCAAACCTGTCATACCAATATTTCAAACATCAATGCAGTAGCGGCTGACGCAACAGACATTGGTGCGGTAGCCGGTAAGGCAACAGAAATAGGAAGACTCGGAACAGCTGACGCAGTAGCAGACATGAATACTCTTGGCACTGCTGCGATTGTCGAGGACATGAATCTGTTAGGCACAAGTGATTGTGTCGCAGACATGGCTCTGTTAGGTGATTCAGGTGTTATTGCAGATATGGCATTGCTTGCAACAACAGATTGCATAGCAGATATGAATACTTTAGGTACAGCAGATGTTGTATCAGATCTAAATACGCTTGGAACTTCAGACGTTGTAAGCGATATGAACACGCTTGCATCAACAAGCAATGTTAACAATATGAATACACTTGCTGGTATCTCCAGCAATATCACTACGGTTGCAGGTATTCAAGCAAACGTAACTACGGTTGCAGGTATAGCCTCAAATGTGACATCGGTTGCAAATGATGCTGCTGACATAGGAGCAGTCGCAGGTAAAGCAACAGAGATAGGAAGACTTGGAACTGCTGATGCAGTAGCTGATCTGGCCCTGCTAGGAACAGCAGATGTTGTAGCAGACATGAACACATTGGCAGTAGCTGATGTAATTGCAGATATGAATACACTGGCTAATTCAGATATTATTTCCGATCTAAATACGCTTGCTACTTCAGATATTGTCAGTGACATGAACACACTGGCAACGTCAGATTGTGTTTCAGATATGAATACTTTGGCAACATCAGCCAATGTGACAGCAATGGATAATTGCTCTGGAAGTATTGCAAATATCAATACAGTTTCAGGTTCAATTTCAAACGTAAATACTGTTGCTGGGATTGATTCAAACGTAACTACTGTTGCTGGTATTTCCTCTAATGTGACTGCCGTAGCTGGTAACGCTACAAACATTAATGCTGTAAACAGTAACTCTTCAAACATTAATGCAGTTGCTGGCAATGCTTCTAATATCAATGCTGTAGCTGGAGATGCTACTGATATTGGAGCTGTAGCTGGTAAAGCAACAGAGATAGGAAGACTTGGAACAGCTGACGCAGTAGCTGACTTGGCCTTGCTCGGAACAAGCGATGCTGTAGCAGATATGAATACGTTGGGTACATCATCGAATGTAACCAATATGAATACATTGGCTGGCATATCTAGCAACATCACTACCGTTGCAGGTATTCAAGCTAATGTCACAACAGTTGCTGGAATTAGCTCGAACGTAACCTCAGTTGCAGGAAATGCAAGCAATATAAATAGTGCAGTTTCAAATGCTTCAAATATAAATTCAGCAGTTAACAACGCCTCAAATATAAATTCAGCAGTTTCAAATGCAACGAATATAAATACAGTTGCAGCTTCAATAGCAGACGTTAATCGTTACGCAAACGAATATAAAATTGCATCAAGCGCACCTAGCAACCCAAGTCAAGGAGATCTCTGGTATGACACAGGAAATACAGTCCTTAAATATAGGAGCGCTTCAGCCTGGGCCTCTATCTCAGCAGGTATAGCTGATATTGTTCAAGACACTTCACCTCAGTTAGGAGGCGCATTAGATGGACAGAATAATAATATGAGTAATATAGGTACAATAGATGGAAGTAACCTTCAACTAGACTTTGGCACTATTTAAACTATGGCAAAACTTTTAAAACTTAGAAGAGGCACGACCTCTCAACACTCTAGTTTTACTGGGGCAGAAGGTGAAGTCACGATAGACACTGACAAGGATACCGCAGTTGTCCATGATGGAAGTACTGCCGCAGGTAGACCTTTAGCAAGAGAGGATCTGAATAATGTCGCGAGTGCAAGCATTACTGGTCGGCTGGCATCTGGGGCAATCGCAGGAGCGAAGATTGCAAATGGTGCAATCACTTCTGCTCATATCGCTGCTGATACTGTGGTCGCTGCTGACATTGCAGCTAATGCAGTAGGAACTTCTGAAATTGCAGCAGATGCAGTAACAGGAGATCAGATAGCTGATAACGCAATCAACTCAGAGCACTATGTCGATGCAAGTATTGACAATGCACACCTAGCAGACAACGCAGTAGGAACTAATGAGATATCAGCAGATGCCGTCAGTTTTGACAAGATGCAAAATATTCCTACAGCACGATTACTAGGACGAACTACTAGTGGAACAGGGGATATTGAAACCTTAGCGGCTGGTGATGCTCGGACTTTTTTAAATGTAGAAAATGGAGCTACAGCAGATCAAAGTAACGCAGAGATCAGAGCAGCAGTAGAAGCAGCTTCTGACTCCAATGTGTTTACTGACGCAGATCATTCAAAACTAAACGGAATAGAGGCATCAGCAACCGCTGACCAGACTGCTGCTGAGATTCTTACGGCTATTAAAACTGTAGATGGAGCAGGTTCAGGGCTTGATGCGGATACTTTAGATGGAGTTAGTTCTGGTTCTTTTGTGAGATCAGATGCAGATGACACAGTTTCTGGTCATACCGAATGGCAAGACAGCAAAGCAGCGAGATTCGGAGATGATAATGACATGTCTATCTTTAGTGATGGTTCATCCAACTTCATCACAGCAAATACCAATACTTTAAAGTTCTGCAAAAGTGGAAATAATGTAGTCCTTCAAATAGAACAAGACGGTGATATTTGGGCGCAGGGAACAATATACCCCTGGTCTAATAACACTTACGATCTAGGAAACAGCACTAATCGTTGGAGAAACATTTATACGATGGACTTACAGTTATCTAACGAAGGCAGTTCTAATGATGTAGATGGAACTTGGGGTAACTACACTATTCAAGAAGGAGAAGATGACCTCTTCCTTCTTAACCGCCGTAACGGCAAAAAGTACAAATTCAATCTTACGGAGATCAACTAATGCCAGTTCTAGGAACCGATGGGGTCAGCTACGTTGACGCTGAAATGGGAGGAAGCGTAGGTGATATAAATGTTGGACACAATAGCTGGACCAACTTAGATAATAATCATTACAAGTGGACTGTACCCAGTGCTGGGTGGTATCGACTATTTTTAACCGTTAGAACACGGGTATGGGGTGTAACAGGATTTATCAGAGTTCGTCTCGTACGAAACAGCGACACTAATATCCCAGGTACTTTTACTCGAATGTTGTTTGAACAAAGTAGTACAACTGGTGGTTTTAACTGTCAAAACACTTTATATTGGGTAGTAGATACTCCTGCCGCAGGTGACACTTGGTATCCTCAATTTAGTACAAACAACAACAGCTCCAATACATCCATTCAATCTGACAGTAATGGATACAATTCATGTCACTGGGAGAGGATAGGCTAATGCCCTTTGAATCAACAAACAGAATTACTTACCTACAAGCAGTATGGCCTTTACATCCTAAAGGGAGTGGCGGCTTCATCTTAAGGCAGCCACACAACAATGCCTTAACAGAAGCCGAATATAATGCGGCTTACCATGAAATTGTAGGCATCAATCCAGAGACTGAAGAAGCTATCTTGTCTAATGACATAGCCGATCAGACTGTTACATATGCAGCCGCTAAGGCTAAATATGAAGAACTTATAGCCGCTGCAAGTTCCGAATGAGAAAAATTATTGACAGTATTGCAATCGCTTCAGGAGCTGGAGTCATTGCAATACTTGGTGGCGGGGCGTATGGATTCTTCTGGTTTCAGGGGAACAAGGATGCCTTAATGGAAAAAGCAATCCAACAAGTAACTAGCTCCATAAAACTACCAGCTCTTTCTAGTCCAGCACTACCGACTCAATCACCAAAAGGTCTTCAACTTCCTAAGTTCTAATGGACTGTCAATGCTCCCATTGCAGGGAGTTAAGAAGACAACAGGTCAGACATGGACAATGGCTCAAGAATACCCAAGATAGGAATACAGCAAGTAACTCATCCTGTTATTCGGGTGTGGCAAATACAGCCACCTCAGTCTTTATACATTCCAGCTCCAGTCACAGTTAACTTAGGTTTTCCTGTAATTGATATGCCTGGATGTATTGAGGCAAGAAAGGATAACAGAGAAAATGCTGCATTAGTAAACAATGATCCAGACGGAAATGTTGTCTTATGCCAAGCGCAGTATCCAAGCTACAACGCAATGGATTACACACCAGAGGAACTTATATATCCACCAGAGGGAGATACGCAAAGATATCCGCAACCAGAAATCCCAGCGGCAGACCCACCTCCCGCCAAGAAGATCGAGGATTGCCCGCCACCTGGCGCAGCAGAAATTGGAACTAAGATTGAGGATGGACGGAAAGAAATAATTGCATATCAATTAATTGGCAACAAGTGCATTACTCAATACAAGAAACTAACAACGACACAGCAAATTGTTAATGCAATTCCCACTGCTCCTCAAGTCGTTAGTACTACTGGTATTACTCTTATTGCCACTTCTGCCGCTTTGGCAACCCCAATTCTTCTTAAGGTAGTAAAACCAGTCGTCAAACAGATAATTAATAAGATTAAAAAGAAACTTGGTAAACCTGTTAGGACACTAACTCTGTCAGAAAAAAGAGCTAATGCTTATCGAGAGAAGCGGGGCTTACCACCTCTAAAGGTTTAAGTGTATGCCTATGCGGCAAGACTTGTCCCATTTTGGGTTTCACGACTATATCCTTACAAATCTTGTGGTAAGGAGAATCAGGAGTAAATTCTATTCCTGCTAGCTTCAATTCACCACAGTTTTTGAGCCTCGTAATCTCGAAATCTAATCGCTTAAAGTTAACTATTTCTTGCTGTAAAGCTAACTGTTTATCTACAGCAGACTTACATCTTCTTTGTAATGAATTATCTAAAGGAATAGAAAAGTTTGCAGATAAGCCAAGGTTTAAAGCATGGTTATCTTTTTGTCCAGTTCTAGTAGCTACATGATGACTAAGTGATCCATCATCGTTATACGAAGGAGCATCGTACCAATACTCTCTAGGAAGGCTATATGTATGTGAATCAGTTACAAATGGAGAGATAGTTAACATTGGGCCTTGGCATATTATATTCCCTCCGTAATGATTTGTAACACTATTTCCAGGTAAATTCTGTATTCCCATATTGGTTACACTGCCACTACTATTAGCAACGGGAGCTGCCGTAGAACTTGTCTGCGCTGCGGCACTCCCTCCATACAAGAGAACTACTGCGAGAAGACCGAAGTAGTTTCTGTGACGGACTCTATATTTGTGGTTCGCTGAATATTTGTCACATTTTGGAGCGATGGTCCACGATAAGTTTCTACGAATTGAAAAGGTTGACCTTGATTCGTAATCGTGACGCTTCCTCTGGAATTGATGTCTAATCCAGTCCATGTGTGTGATTGTCCTTCAACGGTGGTAGATACATTTGTAGGGTCAGGTGCAATAGAAGTTCCATCAATAGAAATATTTGAACCATTTAAAGAATATTGATAGCCAGAATAATCGTGAGAAACAATATTTTCTGTCACTACGCTAGTCGTTCTCGTGGTGCTTTGCATTGTCCCTGAAGTGAAATTTGGCACAACGGGTACACAATAAGCAGGGGAACTTGTAAGTAATAGCAGTGGCAAAAGCCTCTTCATTACTTGTTTATATCCATATAATGTTTCCACATTATATAATTAAAGAAGCAAAAAATTAATGCCGCTATAGAACAAATAAAGATAGGATTGTGCATAATTATCTAATAGTTAAGGCGCTTTCTACACTTCCTATAGCAGTCGTATTTGCGCCTCCTGCGGTAATTGTTAAAACACCCTGGCTTGTAATTGTACCGGCGAGACTACCTGCTGTTCCCGATGCTGTCGAAACCATATCAGAAAAATTCCCAACTGTACCTACCGTGGGAGCTGAAGTAGGGACTGCATCCGCTTGAGTATAACTTTGGGAAAAGGAAAATGCCGCCCCTGCGTTGCTTTGTGTTGCAGCAATCGTTCCAGGCGAATAAACGCCACTCGTAATTGTCCCTGCCGAGACGGTGTTCGCAGTCGTCCCATCCGTTGTTGCAACATTTGATCCTGAAATAGAATAACTTGAACCAATTCTCTTACTAGTCGTAGCAGCTCCTCCGACAGTAAGCTGAGTAGAAGTGGTTATGGCATGTGTTATATCAGCCCTAGCAGGAGCTGCAAGAAATAATAAAAATATTAATAGTTTCATTCTTTAAGTCTTCCTGTAACAGGATCTACATCCTTGCCAGTAATGGGATCAGTCTTGACAACTTCAGCTCCATTAATGGTTAAAGGAGTTTGTACTCTAATGATTTGTTCGCCACTTGATGTATTGCTTTTAGCAATCATTGCTTCCATATCTTCTTTTGTGAGGCCGTTTCCATTCTTCTTATCTTTAGCTGTAGCAAGGCCGAATGTACTTAAGGCTCCTGTGAAAACCGAAGCTATAAATGTGGGATCAAAATTCTGCTTTTGGAATCCAGGCAGATCCACGTACGCTAAAGTCAAGATAAATCCACTCCAACAGACAATTCCGAGCCTGACAAAAACTCCGATCAGTGCTACTTGTTCATCTTTGTCTGGAGTGATTTCTTGAAGCTTTCCAATTAATCCTTTCTTTTTGTCTTTCTTTGTTTCAGAAGGGGGTGAAGTTGGTTTGTCTGCCATAAATAAATATAATGCAACTTAACATTAGCGTTAAACTAAGAAAAATACATAGAAGCTCATGTGTGGCAGCAGAGATGAAAACGGTAATTTCAACATCCTAAACCCTCTCTCTATCGGACAAACATCAGAAATGATCAATAACGTACGCAGTGGTTCGACTGATGTAAAATACGACACAAGTAGTCCCGTTGGATCTTTAGCAGAGAATCGTAGATTGCTAAACGAAATGCTTAGAGAGGCTGGAAACTAATGAACGAAATCTGGGCGGCACTTGTTGGAGTAGCAGCAACAACTGTTGTAGTAGCAATCAGTAACAATAGCTCAAGGAAAGAACGTGATATTCGTGAATTGTTCCATCGAGTGGTAACACTTGAGAAACAAGTAGCGGGACTAAAACCTAGAAACTGGCGCAGCTAAAGAGGAGTCTGAGGAAATACGGTCATACAAGAAATTTCAAAATCTAATGTTTCCCAAGTATCTGAAGTGATTGCAACTTCCCATGCTTTCTCAGCAGTTTCAGCTATTACAACTGTCTGAAATCCTTTACCATGAAAGCCAACATAATCCGAAGGGATTCTAATCACCCAGGCTCTATGACGAGCAGCCTCAATGTCCTCTGACTTGCATCCATCCAGATCCTGCGTTAGCTCTTGGTAACGAGGCCAGAGGAATCCCAAGTACTTTTGCGTCAAGAGCACCTTCAATATCTCCCTTATGCGCAGCCAATTCAAGATCCCAGAGTTCTGCTTCACGTTCTTTGATGGCTCTGTCTTCATCTATAGCAAGAGATTCATTCCAGTATTCAACCGCACCCGCCAAAGAATCTAATCTGTCATCATGTTGTAAACAATTTTTATCAACTGTTAAATGTGTTAACTGGTGAAACAACTGGTATGACAAGGCTGTTTCTACCGCATCATTTTCTCTCGACTTTGCATCTTCTTCTACAACAGAACGATTAATAATTAACCGATGTTGGTTTAAGACAGGTTCAAGCGCATTAATAATTCTTCTTTCTTTTTGCATATTGCTACGCACTGGTTCAATAGTGCAAGGATATATATTTCTCAGATAAGGCTGCAAAAGACTCTCTAACATCCCCTGACCGAATTGATCCTCCAAGAGGATTAGTTTTACCTTTTGACGTTTAGCGGCCTGTGCAAGACCTTCCAGAACCCTCTCTGTGTATCCCTGTCTAAAAGCACCGACCTCTAATACAAATAAATTTCCATTTAAGTGAGCGACTATCGAATAAGCAGTTTCATCAAGTCCCTTACCTGATGGATCAACGAACATAACGCAGCCTGAAAATTCAAGCCAATCCCCATGTATGTAAGCAGGTCGATGATAATAATCCCCGCTAAATCCTACAGCTGGTAAATCACCAATTCTATATTCAGCACCAGAAGACCAAACTATTTTTTCAGGAGCATTTTGATCGACTTCCATTACAACTAGATCAGATAATCTAAGAGGAAATCTTTCTAAGTCAGAAAGTGTAGTATCTAATTGAAACTGGAGAGTGAACTGTGAACGACCATAACTTGCTTCTCGTTCTATCAAGTCAAGATCTGAAAAACGATCAGGATCTGTCGGATCTCCTTTTGACTCTATACATCGCTTTTGAATCACTGGCGCAAGTGCTTCTCCATACTTCTCAGGCTTCACTGGATACCTAGAAGGCCAAATACGACACTCGTATCCTCTTAGTCTCAGTTTGTTGTAAATACTTTCCTCGGTTTGTGGCGTTCCGAGAAACATAATTTCTCCACCTGGTTTCAAAATCGCATTAAATTCTCCGACTGAAACTAATAATTTTTCTCTCATCCCTACTGTCCAGGCAGTATTAGGAACCTCAACGTCATCAGCAAGAATTAAATCTGCCCTAGATCCAGTTAGCTGTCCAAAAATACCAACTGACTTAACACTAGGACTCTGGTCTGGAGTCGCTGGTCTTACATCGAACCTGTTACTTGCACTCCTTTGCTCGTCTCGATCTGGATCTAAGCATTGAAGAATTTTCATCTCCCTAATTAATCTCAAGCAGAACTGTGCAAAATCATCTGCTCTCATCTTGCTTGCAGATACGACCATAATCTTTTTCTGCGGATCATTCCTCAACAGCCACAGAACATAAGCAGCCGCCATCCAGCTCTTTCCTACTCCCCTAAAAGCTTCAACGATCCTTCTCTTAGGCCCATCTTGCATATATTCCGATATATCTAATTGAATTGGAGTCGGATCTGGTAGCTGCAAATGCTTCCAGACAATGACTAAGAAATATCTAAAGTCCTTGCTAAATGGTTCAGGGAGTGGCTCCCACTTCCTAAGCACGGCGCTGGAAATTTACTACGTTCTCTATCTCTGGCAGCGCAGTCGCTAACTCACCAAACGCAGTTCCCTCTACTGGCTGCGCACTAATCTGATTATCTTTTAAAAATTGCCTAATAACATTCAAATCCGCTGTCGCTAGATCACCTTCTCGTAGTTTATCTACACACCAATGGGCTAATAAGTCATGTGCTTCACTTAGTACCTCTGTTGTGTTCTTCATAGATCTCCTATTTATTCTCCCATTCTATACAAAAACCCCACAGAGTCCTTACCCACCACAGTAAAGACTCTTACTTATCAACCAATTTCTGATGGATTCGGGGATCAGGTGTTTGATGCTTTATTGGCTGATATTTATACCTTAACAAACGTGTCCACCACTGACGATCCACAATAGAAGAAAGAGTTATTCCCCCTATCTAGGATTATCTAGGAATATCTCGGATTATTCTTAGATTTTTGATAGAAAAATTTGAGGGGTTTACGCACTAAGGTGAAATCCTTAATTCCCCCCTATGCGCCGTCCCTGAAAATCTGAGATCTTGTCCAAGTTCTGTCCAGATTCATTGTCCAGGCCGCTAGAATCTAGTGAGATCAAGGGATAACAGCCGTTGCGTAACTGCTGTAGAGACAGTTATGCAAGATAATCACTGGAATTCTGGTCGATCTGGGCCGGTCTGGTGCAGCTGGAGCTGATTTGGTTGGCTCTTGTCTATCTGATTGTTGCACCGCCCAGAGACAAAGAGGAGGAGGGGTTGACCCTGGTCCACCATATGGTACGATAAGAGTCCAGCTGGAATCCAGTTGGATCAACTCAACCACCACGGAGTTTAACCTTGAAACAATTATCTAAGGAGGCTAAGTCCTTCTATCTGAATCATCCCAAGTTGGGAGGATTGCCACACCAGAACGAACACGGGCAATGGCTGGTCCAGGGCCGGCACGGCGTTCAACCCTGGTCGACTCAGGAAGTAGAAAGCTATGTTGCATGGATGCAAGGAGTTAAGGCATGAGAAGTATCCAAGAACTTGAGGCGGTTAACTCCGCCTTCGAGCTCATTCTCAACTCAGGATTAGGGCTCAAGTCGAAGACGCAGCAGGATCTGAGGGAGACTCAGACATGGATTGGTACTCAATTAAACAGAGCGAAGTACCAACGCAATCAGAAGATCAACGAGGGTTTGGACGAAAGACGGGCCAAGCTCAGACAGAAACTTTTATCCAGGGGATTAGATCCAGCTGGACATCCACAACTACAGGACTGATTATCCATGACATTAAAACTAGACGACATCAAGCAGTGTTTGTTTGATAAGGAGCTGGGGCAGGTTTACACCGCCCTGCATCCTGAGACAGGCCGTTGTATCTATTCAGGGAAGACGGCCCAAGAGATCCAGGGAGAACCAGGCCACAAAGACCTAGAAGTCTTAGATTTTGGCATCGCTATTAGATTGTCCAACACAGCGGACAGAGACCAATACAAGGCGGGCCAGGTCGAACCAGTAACGGAGGAGCAATGGGACGAGGCGTTCGGATGCTTGCCACCTGAGCGCATGAACAAATGTGAGTCTGGCTTTACCTGGATGATGAGCGAAGCGCTAGCAGGTAATCTGAATAGATTCTATATCAAGCTATATGGCTTGAAGCCTGCCCCTCTTTATTCGGTAGTCGAGGACAGATTTGAGGTCACGCACGCTGACTTAATCAAGTTGGCTCAGGCTCACTTACTCAAGTCAGAGAGACCATCGTTCTTGATTCAGGAGCTATTCAAATGAAATTCACTCTTGAGATAAACATGGACAACGCCGCCTTTGAGGATGACCAGTCCGAACTAACTAGGATTCTCCACGGCATCGCAAGTAAGGCCCAATGGGACAACATGGGTCACGCCAACGGCGAAGGAGACGAACTAATCAGAGATAGAAACGGTGCCAGAGTTGGCAGCTACAAAGTGGAGGAGGATGAAGATTAAATTTATTATCGGGGCTGGCGTGATTTTTCTCGCTGGCCTTTTTATTATTCAACTTGCAGCTGACCTGATGAAGAGCCCTTTATATAATCGGCTGGATCAGAGACGGCAGCAGATAGAAAGATCCTTTAATGATTATCCATGACATCAGATGTTAAACCCTGGCGACTCCAGCAGTGGAGGGCATGGAGAACTAATAGTCTTTATCGCCTGGATAAACGCTATTTAAAACAACACCCGTACCATTCTTTATTCACCGGATTAAATGACCAAAGAAATACCATTCAAAATACACGACCTAAAAAAAGAAAAGCCTACAAACGAGCAGGCTAACCAGTCGGGCCAGGTGCTCTACTGGAATTACAAGTATGGTTGGAGGGTTGGTATCTATGCCATGCCATACGAAGCGGACACGCATTGGACTTATGCTCCCAATGATCTACTAAAGGAGGACGCACGTAACGAACTGATCGAAGAAGAAAGAGCCAGAGTTTTTAAAGAGAACGGCTGGACAGTCGAAGAAGGATACGACAAGCTCGCTATCCAATCCTTAAAAATCGCCTATCTATTAGGCACTAAATCATCTATTTGATTATCCATGACATCAAAAGCAGACGAACTTAATCCAAAAGTTCAACCAAAATTATCAAAGGCAAGCAGGCTAATGATTGAAAGGCTATCTGAAGTTAAAGGGACTACGCCCACCGACATCGCGAGGTATGCCATTGATCGATTCTTAGCCGAGCATTATGACGAGGAGCTAGTGCTATGGACTGACCATGCCAACGCATGAGGAGCAGCTGGAGGAGGAGAGATACATGCTCACACTTGGCTGCGACAGGGCCAAGTTGTTAACGAATAGGCAACGCAAAGGAAAGATGGAGTCTCTCTCTAAATGGGGTGAGGCTCTGTCTGGTCATGGTGTTGGTCAACTGATTGTCCATATCAGGTCAATCAGAAAGCATATTGAATCAGGCAGGGCAGGCTTGCGCTTCGCCCAGCTGAAACCTATTTGCTTCCTACCTCCTCAACAAGTAGCCGCAGCTGCTATCCGTACTGTCATTGATACTCTTAGCGCTGCTCCCACCCTTCATGCAGTTTCTATGAACGTAGCTGAGAAGCTATGGATAGAAACCATGTTAGATAGAGCAACTAAGACAGAGTTAATCAAGTTCAAGAAAGGTCGAAGCCGTAAGGCCCATAAGATGGCAGCGATTAGAAGGATGAGTCAGACAGAAGTCTGGACACCTCAAGAGAAGATTGCCTGCGGTAATTTATTAGTCGATCTAATAGAAAGAGAGACTGGCTTGATTGAGATAGTAAAAGAACATGACGGCAGAAAGACAAGAAGAATAGTCAAGCCAACCGATCAATGTATGAAATGGATTAGCGAAGTACAACAGCAACAGCAGTTAATGACACCCAATTACCTGCCAATGCTTGTCCCTCCGCGCCCCTGGACCACGCCGATGGACGGCGGATACCTAAACAAAGGATTGCCGTTGAGATTATTTAAGAGTAACAACGAGATTATCCACGCCAGCAGTAATGGTGACGAGGATTTTTTCAAGGCTGCCAATATCCATCAGTCTGTTGGATATCAAGTTCACACTTGGATACTGGATAAGATAGACCATGCTTACGAGAACAACATAGAAGTCGGCTGCTTATTACCAAGAGAAGGATGGCCTATTCCTCCCTATCCAAAACATCTTGAAGAAGACGACCCCTTAATTGATAGATGGCGAAAGAAAGTTAAGTTCATACATGAGAAGAATGAAAGAACTAAAGGGGCAAGGATCAGTAACGCAAAAACTTTATGGGTTGCCCGCAGGTTTAAAGATAGGGATGCCATATTCTTTCCTTGTAGTATGGATTTTCGAGGTCGCTATTACTATCGACCTCCATATTTGAATCCTCAAGGTAATGATATTGCTCGTAGCCTTCTCTTATTTGCTAACGGGACACCAATTAACAGCGAAGAAGATGCTGATTGGTTACGCATACATGGAGCAAACCTTTACGGGTTAGGCAAATCAGACTGGCGTACTCGTATTGATTGGGTACTGGAAAGAGAACAACTAATCATGGGTGCAGGCAATGAGCCCTGGTTAAATTCTGAGTTCTGGATGAGGGCTGATAAACCCTGGTCTTTTCTTGCTTTCTGTAGATCCTATCTTAATTACAAAAGTCTTGGATCTTCTTATCTATGCAAGCTACCGATTCATTTGGATTGCACTTGCTCAGGTATCCAGCATTATGCAGCGCTGCTCCGCAATGAGGACATGGGCGAGTTGGTAAACCTGAAAGATACAGAAAGGCCGCAGGATATTTACACCAGTGTTATCACCAGAGTTAACGAGGTACTAAGAGTAAGCAAAGACCCAAGAGCTAGGAAGTGGTTGATGCTTCAACCTGATAGATCACTAGCTAAACCTTGCGTGATGACCACGCCATACGCTGCCACTCGAACTGCGTTTTACTATTACGCATACGATTGGGCGCAGAAAAGAGCTAAGGATCTATTCGGCAACGGTGACTGGACTGTTCGCAAAGGTTGCATGACAACGATGCACTTCATGGCAAAGATTCTGCATCAAGAAGCAACGGCGATGATTCTTCCAGCCGTCCAGGCTATGAAATACTTCAGGGCTATTGGATTAAAAGCAGGGAGAGAGAACCAACCAGTCCAATGGGTCACGCCTTCAGGTCTATTGGTACACCAGCAATACCAAGACACAAGAGAGACAAGAGTGAAGCTTAATTATTTATCTGATGTTCATCTTGACATTAGGACAAGGCTTGACAAGCCAACGCTTGATTCTTCTCGTATGGCTAACGCATTGAGTGCAAACATTTTACATTCATTTGACTCAAGTCATATGACAATGGCGACAATACACGCCACAATAGAGAACCACGTTCAAAACATAGGAGGTATTCACGACTGCTTTACTAGTACTCCTTCAGAGATGAGCAGACTGAGGGATTCCGTAAGGCAGACATTCGCTGATCTTTATTCAACTGATCGGCTCACTAAATTAAAAACAACGCTCGAATCTCAAATCTCTAACAAAGTTGATCTTCCTCCTGGGCCAATGCTCGGAGAACTAGATCCAACAATAACTAAAAAAAGTAATTACTTCATCACATGATTAAACCAGAAGTCTTAAGTTTGACCACACCACCATCTCGTCTCATGTATAGCTGGATGGTCAACGCTGATACTAAGTACGAGCCTAAGTGGAAAGTTACACTCCTTGTACCTCAAGATCAGTCGGAAGATATAGCAAGCCAGTTAACTGAATACTGGGAAAGATTCAAAGCAGAATTAAAGAAAGACTCACCAGACAAAAAGTTCAAAGCTAATGAACTTCCTTTTGGTTATGAAACCATTCAAGACGGAGGAGAAGAAATAGCTGCCTTCGTTATCAAGGCTTCAATGAAAGTAGGAGGGATCAACAAGAAAGGGGAACCCTGGAAGAACAATCCACCTGTACTCTTTGATGAAGAGCATGGAAGTCAGCCAGTACCTGAGTCGGCAAGAGCTAAGTACGACAAGATAGGGCCAGGAAGTATCGGGCAAGTAAGTCTTAGATGTCAAGGTTACAGCGGTGAATATGGAGTCGGTGTCAAACTGCAACCGCAGGCTTTGATGATAAGAAAATTTGTGGAATATTCCAGTCAACCACAGGATGCAGCAGGCTATGGCTTCGACACGCAAAGCGCAAACGAAACACCTAAAGTTAGTAAAACCCCAGCCTCATCGGACTACGATTTCTAAAAGATACAGAAGCAAGTTCGAGGCTCGCATTGCCGCTACCCTTAACAAAAACAGAGTTGATTTTTCTTATGAATCGGTTGCGCTTGACTACAAAATCGAATCAGTCTATACCCCAGACTTTATTCTCCCTAGTGGAGTCATTGTTGAAACGAAGGGGCATTTCAAACCAGAAGATAGACGAAAGATGCTTGCGGTTAAGGCGCAACATCCCCATTTAGATATACGACTCTGCTTTCAAAACGCTAACGATAAGATCAGTCGGGCTAAGCGATCCATGTCTTACGGTCAATGGGCTACAAGGCATGGCTTCGCCTGGAGTAGCGGCAACATCCCTACTACTTGGTATTAAATATGCTTACTTCTACTAAACACATCCTTATCAACGGGAAAAAACAGTTGGTCACTGAAGACTACAAGCTCATTCAAAAGAAAGATAGAGCTGGTAGTGATGGCAAAAATATTAAATGTCCTCACTGCGAGAATGTCCAAAGGATCTATCACCTGGCATGGAGGACAGTAACTTGTCATTCATGTAATGCTGATGTCTCTAAATACGACTGGATGATTGACCAGCTTGACACTTGGAGAACACCACGATGAACGCTACTAATTTCAACAACTACGGATCAGGCCAAGCCAAAACTCCAGGCGGGTATGACAAGTTAATCAAAGAAGAAAGAAAGCATCTTGCTTTTTATAAGAAGAATGGCCCTTCTGAAAATGTTGAAACAACTAGAAAATTAATTTCTCATCTCGAAGAACAGAAACAAAAACTTTCTTCTCCTATGACAGAGAAAATTAATTTCGCAAAAAAAAGAATCAGTGAATTAAAACTCCTAATCCACCACTGGGAACAACATGAAAAGCAAAAGCAAGTACGTCAGGAAAGAAGCGTGTCCTCAATGTAATAGCAAAGATAATATGGCGGTCTTTGATGACGGTCATACGCATTGTTTTGGCTGCGGGTATCAATTCCAGCCTTCATCCAAAAAAGAAAAAGAGTTCAGACCTATGCCTTCAGCTGTGAAACCAAAGGTGGAGTTGATTAAGTTCGTCACACCTAAAGCCCTGCCTAAGCGTGGGATAACAGAAGAAACTGCAAAGCTATTTGACTATGGCTATGCAGAGTATCGTGGTCAGCCAGTGCAGGTCGCTACCTATCGTGACCAGCTCAACAGACCTACGGCTCAACACATCAGATTTAAAGACAAGCGTTTTGTTTGGTTAGCTGATGATGGGATAAGCAATCTCCAGTTATGGAGGCAGGACTTATGGAGGCAGAACCACGGCAAAGTATCTAACGCTTTCGCTGTAATTACAGAGGGCGAGATTGATTGCATGACGGTGAGCCAGGTACAAGGGAACCGTTTCCCCGTGGTATCACTGCCGTCAGGTGCTCAATCTGCTAACAAGTACATAGCTGCAAATTTAAAATGGCTATCTCAATTCATTCGGATTGTTATTTGTTTCGACAGTGACGAGCCTGGCATGGCTGCTGCCGAGAAAGCGCTTGAAGTGTTACCTCTTGGCAAGGCAGCAATATGCAGACTCCCTAGAAAAGACCCTAATGAAATGCTCCTCGCAGGAGAGGGGGAAGAACTTAAGGATCTCCTATGGAAAGCAACACCTGCTAGACCAGATGGAATCCTTAACGCATCAAACTTATGGGATGAACTAGTCAAGCCAGGAGCAACGGCAGTCTGTCGTTATCCCTGGCCTCAGCTGGATAAATATACCCGTGGTTATCGCAAAGGTGAGATGACTACTATTTGCGCAGGTTCAGGAACAGGTAAGTCAAGCGTATGCAGAGAGTTGGCTCATCACTTCTTAACCAACGGATTAAAAGTAGGGTACATCGCACTAGAAGAAAGCATACAGCGTAGTCTTCAAGGAATTATTGGAGTTGAGTTAAACAAACCATTGCACCTCGACTCTGACGTAGATCAAGATGATTTACGCTCAGCCTTTGATCGACTTTGTGGTACGGATAGACTCTTTCTTTATGACCATTTCGGGTCTATTGATCCTGATCGCCTTGTAGAGCAGATCCAATATCTTGCGAATGTTGAAGGGGTTGACGTTATCTTTGTTGACCACCTCACTATTGTTGTTTCTGGTATTGCCGATCTCGATGAAAGGCGAGCGCTTGATGTTACCTGCACGAAGCTTCGTCAGGTAGTCGAGTCTACGGGCGTGGGCCTTTTCCTTGTCAGTCATCTCAAACGACCTGAAGGTAAAGGCCATGAAGAGGGAACTCAAGTCTCGCTTAGCCATTTAAGAGGATCACATTCTATTGCTCAACTTAGCGATTTCTGCTGGAGCTGCGAGAGAAACCAGCAGGGAGATCCTGCTGAACGCAGTGAATTGCAACTGCGTGTATTGAAGAACAGGTTCTGTGGCTCTACTGGGCCTGTTGACAAACTCCTTTACGACCAGGAAACAGGTCGACTTACAACTTCTATTTCTAATTTTTTCCAATGACTTTATTAATTGATGCCGACTGGCTTATCTACTCTGCGTGTTGTGCTTGCGAGCAGGACATTAGATGGGATCGAGATATTCATACGCTGCACCTGGACGAGGCAGATGCCCTTCAGCTTATCGAAGACAGAGTGGCTCAGTATCAAATAATGGCTGCTGTTAGAGGGCCGATTGTTATGTGCTTCTCTGAATATCCAACCTTTAGGCATAACATCTACCAAGACTACAAAGTAAATCGAATAGGAAAAAGAAAACCATTAGGACTTAGAAACGTAAGAGAAGAAGTTGCTAAGAGTTTTAATATTGTTAGCTTTGATAACCTCGAAGGTGACGATGTAATGGCGTTACTTGCCACGGGAGATAGATATGAAAGCCCTATCATCGTTTCGCCTGATAAGGATATGAAGGGAGTCCCTTGTAAATTATTAGCTAACGATACTATCGAAGTAATAACAGCAGCAAGAGCTAACAGACACTGGATGAAGCAGGCGCTAACTGGAGACAAGACTGACAATATTGAAGGACTGCCAGGCGTAGGCCCAAAAACTGCTGAAAAGATTCTTGGCGATGCTGAGTCTTTGGATGAGATGTGGGATAAGGTTGTCGCTACCTATGAAAAGAAAAAGAAAACATACGCAGATGCCTTGCTTGCTGCTCGCTTAACACGCATCCTTCGAGAGGGTGAATACAATTATGTAACAGGAGAAGTTAAGTTATGGGAGCCAGCACTATGAAAGATAATTCTGATAATTTCTATGAACTTGAAATGAATTATTCGTTTCCTTCTTATGGAACAAGTGGACTTATCAACTGGGATTCTCACAAGGGGAGATCAGAAAAGATTGTAGGTTCAGTGAAATACTCAATCAATAAAAGATTCCCTGAATTTCATTGGATTATTGAAGTCAATCATCCTTACCTTGAGGAGCCAGCACTATGAAGCCTGAAGAATTTGATTGGCCTCCCATAGACGAGGCTCTAATTAAAAAATTAAAAGAGAATTATCCAGAGAAATGTCCTTCCATTGATACACCAGATAGAGAGATATGGAGATACTCAGGTCAAGTTGAATTGGTAAGAATGTTGGAGTCGGTCTACAATGAGCAGAACACTTCTCAATCTTAATTATGTGCGGTGGCGGTGGCGGTGGGAGCCGACCTGATAATAGCGAATCTCTTGAACTCCAAAGAGAGCAGATGGAGCAGCAACAATCTCAATTCGAGATACAACGACAAGATCAATGGAAGAGATACTACGAGCAAAGGAGGTTGGCTGAAGCAGATGCTCCACCACCACCTAGTAAGACAGCAGAAACTGCTGCCGCTGCATTAGAAACAGAGGACGGCCCTTATATTAAGGCGGGTACAGGACGTAGGAAAATGAGAACTGATTTACCTAAATCAAAAGGTGGCGGTGGAACAGGAGTTAATGCTGGTGGTGGTGCTACTGGCCTTCAAATTACCTAATTAAATGGAATTAAATCTAACTTCAAATGTCGATAGCCTTGGCAAGAAATATGGCAAGGGTAAAGAAAAGAGTGCAGCTGCTCGTTACGATCAGTTAAAAACAGTCAGAAGCCCTGTTCTTTCTAGGGCTGAAGATTGCAGCAAGCTTACTCTTCCTCATGTAATAACAGCCCAGATGGAAGGGGATCAAGGAAGGTTGAAGACTCCTTATCAAGGGTTAGGAGCTAGAGGTGTAAATCATTTCACGAATAAATTATTAATCACTCTCTTCCCTCCTAACTCCAGCTTCTTCAAACTTGAAGTTGATTCTCTAGCTTTAAGAGTTTCAGAGGCAGGCCCAGAAATTAAAACAGAACTTGACACTGCCTTAGTCAAAGTTGAACACGCAGTAATGCAACAACTTGAGACTTCAAATGGTAGAGCTTCAATGAGTGAGGCTTTTAAACATTTATTAATAGCAGGCAATGTCCTTCTATATGTAAGTAATGAAGGGATCAGGGTTATACATCTATCAAGATACTGCTTAGTACGTGATCCAATGGGTCGTGTATCAGAAATAATAATCGAAGAAGAATGTTACCCAGACGTATTACCTAATGGATTCCTTGATGAAGATGATAGTGAAACTGAAGAGAAAATAGGACCAGTTAAAAAGACAGTTAAGATACATACTTGTGTTCACTATGAGAACGGAAAATGTTATTGGTATCAAGAAGTTAAAGGTAGAGAAATTCCTGGCACATATGGTATGTGTCCTGAAGATTGCAGCCCCTTTATCCCTTTAAGATTCCAAAGAGTAGATAACGAAGAATACGGAAGAAGTTATGTCGAGCAATATTACTCTGACTTTGTTGCTCTTGAATCTTTATATCAATCAGTACTAGAAGCAAGCGCAGCTGCTGCAAAAATTTTATTCCTCGTAAACCCGAACGGTACAACACGCCCACGCACCCTCAGCTCTGCTGAGAATGGGGCAATCATTCAAGGCAATGCGGCAGATGTTACCGTTATTCAAAGCAATAAAAGCCAAGACCTGTCAATAGCTAACAGCATTATTGACAGAATAGAATCACGACTTTCGTTTGCCTTCTTGTTAAATAGTGCAATCCAAAGACCAGGCGAAAGAGTCACAGCTGAAGAGATCCGCTATATGAGCCAAGAGCTCGAAGCATCCATCGGAGGATTGTATTCAATACTGACTCAAGAACTACAACTACCTTTAGTAAGGAGGTTAATGTATATCTTGCAGAAGCAAGGCAAGCTACCTGATTTTCCTAAGAGAGATGATGGCGAGCCAATGGTTAGCCCAAAGCCAGTAACAGGTCTTGAGGCTATTGGAAGAGGTGACGACAAAAATAAATTAATGGACTTCATAATGACAGCGCAACAAGCATTAGGCCCAGAGATAATGACTCAGTTTATTAATGTCGATGAAGCGTTAAGAAGGCTTGCTGCTAGTGGATCTATAGATACAACTAATTTAGTGAAGACATCAGAGGAGCTACAACAAGAAGCTGCTGCTGCTGCTGAAGCTCAACAACAAGCAACGCAACAGCAGATGATGTCTGACTTAATGACCTCACCAGCTGCTGCACAGGTAGCTAAAAATTACACTGAACCAGGATCTACTTATGGCCCCCAGTACCCCGAAGGAACAACAGCCCCAGGAGGAGAAGCAACTCCAAACGCTCTCCCAACCTCCGAAACAATCCCAGGCCAAGCCACAGGCCAAGCCCCAGGAGCAGCCCCAGGCTAAAGTTAGAGAGATCACTGTTGTAGGTGAAGCTCCTGTAAAACCTAAGAAAGGTTCTAAGCCTGCTCCTACAGTCACAAAAGATTCCGATGGAAACATCACCATTAACTAATTAAAAAAATGCCAGAAGCTATCACTTTCAAAACAGAACCAACACCTTCTCTATCACCTGATAACGAAGTCTCATTGCAAGAAGAACAACAAGCACCTGCCAGCGAAGAGCATAAATTTGCTGGCAAGTTTGATTCTCCAGAAGAACTAGAAAAGGCTTACCTCGAAGCACAGAAGAAACTTAGTCAAAGCAACAGCACCACTGAGGAAGAAGCAGGAGAAGAGGAGTCCTCTGAGTCTGCACCTGAACCTCAAGAAACAGAAGGTCAGAGCGCTCAAGAAATATACGGAGATTTTATTGGAGGAAAGCTAGACGAGGCAGGCGTTGACTATCAGACAATGAATAATTATTGGCAAGAGAACGGAAGCCTATCCGAAAGCCATTACGAAGAACTTGAAGGCATTGGATTCAACAAAGAAACTGTCGACTCTTACCTCGAAGGGATTCAGTACAGAAGAGAAAGAGATAACTCAATGACAGTCAAGCAAGCTAATGAGGTTATGGCTGAGTTCGGAGGAGAGGTTAAGTATAGAGAGATGACCGCATGGGCTAAAGATAATCTCAACCCAGCAGAGATAAAAGCATTTGACAATGCAGTTAATAGCCCTGATCCTGAGATGGTCAAGCTTGCTATTACTGGATTGCAAGCAAAGTATCAAACCACTGCTGATCGTGAGCCTAAGTTAATTGGAGGGAAAGCGCCAAGAAGATCAACTGATGTATTTGAGTCAACGCCTCAAGTAATAGAAGCTATGTCAAATCCTAAATATCAAACTGATCCTGCCTATCGCGCAAAGGTTCAAGAGAAATTAGCTAGATCAAATGTCGCTTAGCGCTATAATCTAACTACCTAGACCTTCTCTCATAGAAGCAGCGGCCCTTCACGAAGGATACCCCCTAGCGAAAGGAGCAGTGTCGGGTTAATCCCTCTCTTTCTTCTCTAGGCTTTATGGCTAATTTTACAGTTTCGAGGCTCGGCCTCGTAAACAATACGGGTACTGGTGTTAAGGATCTATTTCTTAAAGTATTCAGCAACGAGGTTCTCACTGCCTTTAGGAAGGCAACAATCTTTGAGCCGCTGCATACAGTAAGAACTATTGCATCTGGAAAATCCGCCCAATTTCCAATCTTAGGACTCGCATCAACTTCATATCATACGCCAGGCACCCAGCTGACAGGCAACGCAATCAAGCACGCTGAAGCTACCATCAATATTGATGACAAGCTTGTTAGTAATACCTTTATTGCGGACATCGATGAAGCAATGAATCATTACGATGTGAGGTCGCCGTATAGCACGGAAATGGGAAATGCTCTTGCGTATAAATTTGATCAGAACGTAGCTGCATCAATCGCTCAAGCTGCAAGAACTGCTACTAACTTCAACACTGATCTTCCTGGTGGAACCAGAGTTAAGATCTTGAAGAGTGGTACAGCTAATACAGCCGCTGCTGTTGCTGCTGTTACCGGTGCTGATATCGCTACAGCTATGTGGACTGTTGCTCAAACATTTGATGAGAACAACATTCCTGAAGACGGACGTTACTTTGCTCTTGACCCAGCAAATTATTACAAACTGGCTCAAACAACTGACGTACTCAACAGAGACTGGGGCGGTTCAGGTGCATACGCAGATGGTGATGTTCTTAAGGTTGCTGGTATTTCGATTGTTAAATCTAACCACCTACCAAAAGCAAACCGTTCTGCTGTAACTGGTGAGAACAATACTTACCACGCTAACTACACAGATAACATTGGCCTTGCATTTACTAAGCAAGCTGTTGGTACTGTGAAGTTAATGGATCTCAAGATGGAACAGACTGGATCTGATGTTCATGCACTATGGCAGGGAACATTTATGGTCGGTTCTATGGCTCACGGTACTGGCGTTCTACGTCCTGATTGTGCTATCGAAGTTTACGCTTCTAACAGCTAATCGTTAAGTTAACGCTAATCTAGGGGGGTCACTCGGCCCCTCTTTTTTCATGCCTAAAAAGAAAACAAAAGGAACCAAAGGTGGTAAAGGTACTAAGAAGGATTATTAGTCATGGCTCTAACACGAACCTCACAACTAGAAGCAGTAAACAGAGTGCTTCAAATGATGGGCGAAGCACCCGTCAACAGTCTTCAAGGGCAGTATGGATTAGCTAAGCAAGCCAATGATGCTTTAACCAATACAAGTAGAAAGGTTCAAGCAGAAGGCTGGTCATTTAATACTGACTGGGAAAGAGAACTAACTAGAGATAGTAATAACGAAATCCCTGTCGGTAGTGACGTTAGTCGCATTGCTGTTGACCCTAATCTCTATCCTGAAAATGACATCATTCAAAGGAACGACAAACTATATGACAGAAGAAAACATACTTACGAGTTTACTGAAAATATAAAAGCAGATATTACTTACATGTTTGAATGGGACGATTTGCCTGAACACGCCCGTCAATACATAATGGTTGCAGCGGGTAGGCAATTACAAGAAGCAATGATAGGAAGCGCAGACTTAACTAAAATAAATATTACACACGAATTAGAAGCTCGCTCTCAGTTCATAGAAGAAGAAACAACAAAGAGTCAGCATAACTTTATTCGTGGAAACCCAAATCATACTGGTGTATTCCAGACTTACAGACCAAGCCGAGCCGTTATCCGATAGGTCATGCCTCTTATTAGCACAGCACTTCCTAACCTCATTAATGGAGTTAGCCAGCAACCGCCAGCACTAAGACTTGCATCTCAAGCAGAGTCAGTGGTGAACTGTATGCCAAGCCCAGTAGAGGGTTTAAAGAAGCGGCCCCCTATGAATAACATAGGGAGGATGTTTGCTGGAAGTGCTGGAAGTACAAGGCCATTTATTGAAGTTGTTGATAGAGATGGAGTTAACAGGTACTTGGTTCTTATTACAGACGGAGATCTCAAAGTCTTCGACCTGGCTGGTAATGCAAAAACTGTTAACTTTCCTGATGGAAAATCTTACTTAGATGTAAGTAACACATCAGATCCTTCTGAAAATTTCAGAGTTGCATCTGTTGCTGACTACACATACATCACGAACAGAGAAAAGACAGTAGCAATGGACGCTGCTACTTCTCCTTCTTTTGGAACAAAGTCGATGGTGTTTATTAAAGCTGCTAATTACAGTACGACTTACACCGTAAATCTAAACGGAACATCTAAAACTTTCGTTACTGAACCGTCTGGAGGTAAAGAGATATCTGGTAGTTACAGTCAATCAGGGACAACAGTTACAGTTACAGCTACTAATCACGGCCTTTCAACCGGTGATGAAATAAGACAGCAATACCCTAGTGGAGATGTTGACGATTCAAACGTAGGAGCAGGTGTTGCTGGTACCTACACAGTCAACGTAACTAATAACAATGTCTTTACTTTCACAGCAGCTCAGTCTCAGACTACCTCTGGAAACTGTACTTCCATTTGGGACCCTGACCTTTCTACTCTTACTATTGCGTCAGAACTTGCTACTAAACTAAATACAATCTCTGGCTTTACAGTAACAAATACTGACTACATTATTCGCATCACAAAGAATGACGGAGGCGACTATACAGTTACAAGTAGTGATTCAAAAACAGGTGAAGATACAAATGCAGTTAAGGGAACTATTAACGATCTCGGAGATCTTCCTGTAGTTGCTGAGCATGGCTTCCTTGTTAAAGTGCAAGGCGCAAAGTCAACAGCATTTGATGATTGGTATGTAAAGTTTGAAGCTACTTCAGGTAGTGGGTTTGGCCCTGGTGTATGGAGGGAAACTGTTGCCCCTGGCATTACATATAAGTTCAACGCAACAACGATGCCGCACGTTTTAATAAGAAGCGCTGATGGAAGTACGTTTACATTCCAAAAATTTACATGGGCAGACCGTGTGGCTGGTGATGCAACAACAGCAAAAGATCCTTCGTTTGTTGGTAGCACTATTCAGAACTTAAACCTGTTTAGAAACAGACTTGTATTCCTTGCTGATGAAAATGTAATCCTTTCAGCAGCAGATAGCTATGACAGGTTCTGGCCTGAAACAGTACAAACAGTTGTAGATAGTGACCCCATTGACTTGAGTTCAGGTGGTACTGAAATTAACTTCCTAATCTCTAGCGTTTCATTTGCAAACACCCTTCTTCTTTTCAGCAGGCATGGTCAGTTCAGGATGGATTCTGGCTTAACAGTTGGATCTCCACTTACTCCTAAAACTGCAACCATTACCGCTATCACTGGATTTGATATGGCGGGAACTGTTGACCCTGTTGCTGTGGGCCGTAACATTTATTTTCCTATACCCAAGGGAGACTTCAGTGGGTTAAGGGAATTCTTTCTTCCTGATGCCAGTGGTTCTGTTCCTCTCTCAGAAGAAACAACAGCTGCTGTCCCTAGATATGTTCCAGGTAATTTAATTAATTTAATTTCCTCAGTATCAGAAGAAGCAATAATTATGATTAGTAAAGATCAACCTAAAAGAATATATCTGTATAAATTTTTCTTTGAGGATGATACGAAGCTTCAATCTGCCTGGTCTTATTGGGAAGCTAAAGGATCTAAGACAATACTTGGAGCTGGAATAATAGATAGTGATATGTATGTGGTCGTTGAATATAGCGATGGAGTCTACCTAGAGCATGTTGTCTTACGACCAGAGAATATAGATGCAGGAACAGAGGTTGAGCTACTTCTCGATAGGAAAACTACAGAAGCTTCTTGCACTACTGCTGTTTCAAACCCTGGTGGATTAGGAGTTCAAACTACTATTACTCTTCCTTATCCAACAGCTAGTACTGGAGTAATGGCTGTAGTTGGAAGGTCTCACAGTAGTAATACAATTAGTCATGGTCAAGTTATCAGACCTACAAGTGAAACCTTGACTGGTGGATCAGGTGGCAATGGAACAATGGTCGTGAAAGGAGACTTAAGTTCCGCTAAGTTCTACGTTGGAGAACTATATGATATGACTTATGAGTTCAGTACTCCTTTCTTAAAAGAACAACCAGCTGGAGGAGGAGTAGCAGTAGCAGCAGGGCCAAGGCTTCAGTTAAGAACGTGGACAGTAGTGTTCGATGAGACTTCTGCTTTTGAATTAAAAATATCTCCTGAAGGTAGAGACGTTCAAACTTATCCTTATAACGGGATAACAGTAGGGCAAAGCCCACCTTTATTAGGAAACATAGGAATAGAAACTGGTTCGTTTCGTGTTCCTGTTATGGCAAGAAATATAGATACTAAAGTAGAATTAATTAGCAGCAGTCCTTTGCCTTGTCGGTTTCAATCAGCAGAATGGGAGGGGTGGTATCACACCAGAACAAGAAGATTGTAAAAGCATTTCAAAGACCAAGTGTTCTCCAAGACATAAAGATTATTGGGGAAGATATGAGACAAAGTGATATTGAAGAATTGCAGGCTCAGTCAGGAGGCAAGCCAAAAGAGAGTTTATTGTTTTGTTTTTTTGCTAGCACACCTTGCATGACAATAGTTAGCAGACATGGAAACCCAATAGGGATGTGGGGTGTCGTGCCTCAAGGAGATATATATGGGAGAATATGGATGTTGGGATGTGATGCAATGCTTCAAGATTCAAGCGATAAGCGTACCTTTTTAAAGGAATCAAAAATAGAATTAAAAAAGTTGCACAACAAGTATCCCGTTTTAGGGAATATTGTTGATGCTAGAAACTCAGTACACATTCGTTGGTTACACTGGATGGGGTTTACATTCATTAATAAGCTTTCAGACTGGGGGCCAGAGAGTCGTCCATTCTATGAGTTCGTGAGGATCTGATTTATGTGCGATCCGACAGGAGGATTTATAGTTGCAAGCGCCGTCTTAGGCGTGGCCCAGGCGTACACTGGGTATCAGGCTGCGCAGCAGCAGGTTAGACATGCTAATGCACAAGCTCAACAGAATTATGAGTTCCAGGTTTTACAAGCTACATCGCAAAGGAACTATGAATCTAATAGACAGCAATTACAAGATGACTACATAGAGCAGAATACCTGGCTTGCTCGCAATGCCTTTGAGAGTCAGAACGCACAACTTAACTTAAGGATTCAACAAGAGCAGGCATTGTCTAGGCAGCAGAAGGAAGAAGCAGCAAAGAAAGCAATACAAATGAGAGGAGAAGTTGTTGCTTCTGGCAGAGTTGGAAATACTATTGATAACTTGGTAGCAGATGTATATAGACAGCAAGCCTCTTTCGACTATGCAACCAGTCAAAACCTAGCGTTTGCGACACTCCAAACTCAAGAAGAGAAGAGAAGTCTCCAGGCTCAAATGGCTAGTCGAATAGCTTCTTCTCAACCTTACTTACAACGAACGATCCTTGATCCAGTAAAACCAATTATGAGGAAGTCACCGAGCGCATTACCGTTCATACTACAGGGAGCTGGCTCTATTGCTATGGCAGGAGCATCATGGAAATCTATGGATCTAAGAATCGCAGACATGAAACATCGAGGAGTTCAGTATAACTACTAACTATGGCTAAACAATTAGGCGGCGGTAAAGCCACAGGAACAGTTACAGGAGCTAAGAAGTCTCAACGCCTTATGGGTGGAGTATCCTCAATGGCTTCAACCAGCGCTTTGGCTGGAAGGTCTATAACTCCTCCAGCTCTTAAAGTCTCAGCAAGAGCACTTGATACTTATGCAAGACCAGGACAAGTAACTTTAGGAGGCCCGACTCAGTTATTTACTCCTCCTGCCTTACCTGATAACTCAGGTGATTTAGTTAGATTAAGTAAGGCATTAGGAAGTCTTCAACCAGCGCTAAAAGCATGGGCTGACGTTTCCCTGGAACAGAAGCAAGCAGATATACAAGAAACAGCGGAAGAAGCTAGAGCAACAGCTAACCTGCTTACTCAAATGTATCCAGGCCAAGACTTGGTTACAGCTAGAAATGCTATAGAGAAAAGAGTACAGCAAGGAGACAAGCAAGCTCTTGTAGCTTTTAATCACTTACAAGCTCAAAGCCCTTTACATATCACCTATGCGAATAGGTACATGGAAGGCGCAATCATGCGCAACGATATTGATACAGCTCTCACTAGATTTGATCAACTTCAAAACGTAGGAGGTTACACAGAAAGCGAAGACGGCGAACAATCTCAGGTTCCTCTGGAGATGCTGCCACCAGACGACCCAAGATTCCTTGCATCTATGACTGGGCTGTTCAGGATGCCTAGCGATCCAGTTGTAATGAAGCAATTTGAGTCGTCTTTATATGCAAAATATGCAGAGATAACTCAAAAACAAGCGGCTAATCATACGGCCTGGAAGACAAGGGAGTACGTCCAGAAAGCAGAAACCGTACTGACAACAGGACTAGCATCTACAGAGCTAGACGCAAGCCAGTTCGCTACTACGGTTAGTGCCATAACAACAGATGCAAGAAGAGTTTTAGGAACTTCAGGATTCCAATCCTTTATCGAACTAATACCAAACCAATTAGCAGCGTCTGTCGTTCAGTTATCCAGCACAAGAGTAAGACTTAGTAACGGAACTGTTCAAGGATCTAACGAACCAATTCCAGAAGGAGTAACAGTTTTAGAGAAAGGAATTGTAGATACTGTTCAATTCAAAAAGTTAGCTGATAAAGCCCTTGAATCTTTTTCATCTATAACAGCTGGCCCAAATGGAGAGCTCCTTAAAGACAGGATAAACAAGGAAAGTGGAGTATCTCTTGAGGTAGAACTGACAACAACAATGATGTCAGAATTCAACAAGTTAAAACTGAATGATGAAAGATTAGATGCAAACTTAGGAAATCAAATTGCGGATAAAGTTATTAAAGGTTCCAAGTTAAATCAAGAAGAAACCTATAAAAACCCAACAACAAAAAACGAAGCTATTCAAAATGCACTTGCCTTATTAACTCAAGACCCTCTATTAACTAATAACCCAGAAGCTCTTGATGCGGCAAGGAAAAGAATTACAGATAGAGCTAATGCTTTCGAGGATGTATTCTCCGACCCTGTTCAAAATTCTTTAAAGGAAAGAGCAGCTGAGGTAGTAAATGATCCGATGACAAGTAATGACGCTAAAAGAACTGCTCTTGATAAACTTGTAATCGAAGGATTGTCTCATACAAATGCCAGAACTTTCTATAACGAAGTAGATAAAGATAGTAGTTTAGGTGATGGCTCTTATAAAGATATCGCCAACTCTAAAATTAAAAAACTTAAAAAGATTTACGAAAATATTGATACAAACAGGGGGGAACTTTTTAGCGAAGATAATGTAAATTTCTTTTCAGATTTACAAAGTGAGAGGAACGCTAATAGAAAACGAATACTTAATAAGACGAAGCCAGAAAACAAATCAAACGAAGATTGGTCGCAAGACTTAGCATCTGAACTTAGAAAAACTGACTTTGAAATTATTCAGAAATACGAAGATAAGTTAATAAAGATGAAAGATGAAAGTCATAACTTGCCTGCTGTACTAGCCGATCTACCCACAGATACATCGAAATACAAAATATCGAGTACACAAAGAACACGCATAAACCAAGCAGTAAAAGCTGGACAGAAAGTAGTTTCAACACCAAGATTTGAAGGAGAACTTGATACTCTGGTGAAAACGAATAGCTTATCAAATCACATGATTACCACTATCAGACATGCAGGTTATTTAAAAAGAAATAAAAAAGGATTTCGCCCAGGGGATTATTTTATTAAGCAATGGAAAGTTCACTATCCAGGCGCTGATATGCCGAAAAAAGTACTAGATGCTCTAACAGACTTAAATGTAAACTTTAAGAAAGAAGGAGCTAAGTGGCTGAAAGGTAGAGCCACCTTAGTAAATTTAAGCTCAGCTGATAACGCGACCTCAATAAATATCTCAAGCAATATAGCCGAAAGAACAGTGCTAGATATTGTCAGCAGTAAGTTATCAGGTCTTGAAAACGTCGTAGGAAGACTATTACCAGGAGGTGCTCCTGTTCATGCTCACGAAACAATAACAGTTAAAAATTCTAAAGGGAAAGAAGTAAAGGTTCCAGTTAGAACCCCAGCTGCAATAGACGGAGATCATGGTGCTTTGTTCTCTTTAATTAGAACGGGAGAATCTACTTTAGGATCTAATCCTTTTATAAATATCAATGGCGGAATAAAGTCGGACTTAACAGATATGACAATTAAAGAAGTTTTAGACTGGCAGGAAACTCAGCCAGGAAAAGACAGAGCAGCAGGAGCTGCGCAGTTTGTTAAAAATACTCTTCGTGACGCAGTGAAATATGGCTACGCAGAAGGTGTTACAGAAGATAGCGTGTTCAACAAAGCAACTCAGGAAAAACTTTTCTGGGGTTTACTTTTGAATGGAAGAGATGACAGCGCTAAATGGTTACTAGGAGAAGTACCAAAAGACGACATGAAATCATTAAAGGCTGCTCAAATGCAAGTAGCAAAAATCTGGGCCTCTGTTGCTAGATGGGATACAGGTGAAAGTTATTGGAAAGGAGTAGGTAATAATAAAGCTCATATACCAGCAGATAAAATCTTTGATGCTTTAATTGCTGCCCGTGAATCAATTACGGGGGAGCATTTCAACCCACATTCAATAAACTGGCGATAACGCCAAAAGCAAAATTTATCCCCTGATCTAATGGCTGAAGTAACAAACCTATTGGAAGAAGACAAGAAAGAAGAAAGCTCAACTGAACTTGTCACGGAGAACACAGCAGAAGCTCCTGTTATTGAGGATGAGCCTAGTTCTGGTAGTGGTTTTGTTTTCGAGAAGGATAAAGATGGGAATATTATAGGTGCTTCTTACGAGGGCGAAATTGCTCAACCAGGAAGATTTAGCGCTTCAGAGAAAAAGAAGAGAGGTGTATCTGAAGAGAGTTTCCTTCAACGCCCTACTCAACAAATCCCAGGCGTTGCCACTCTCGACACCTTAACCAAAGGAACAACTACAGCCTTATTCACCTACCTCAAAGAAGGATGGGAGAAAGGGTATCTAAGTGAGGAAGCATTTGAAGAAGCATGGGACGCAGGAAGTGAATATGTATTAAGCGACATACAAGGAGGAGGTTTAGGAAAATCAGTAAGCAGATCTCTTATGTATCCTGCTGTTGGCACTATTCAAAATGTTGCGAACAAGCTTGCTGATGATGGAACAAGAACAGTTGATTCTCCTGATGTTCCTGTTCTATTTGGAAAACCTTTACAAAGAGTCGAGCCAGCGAATGTTGCGGAAGGATTACTCGGTGCCGGTGCTTGGATATATCTATTAATTAGAGGAGGCAAAGCTCTTACGGGTGTAACAGGTGGAGCTATTCCTGCTGCAACCAAACTCCAGCTCTCTCAAGCGACTCAACCTTTAAATGCGAAAGTATCAGCGATATTAAAAGGGGCTGCTACTCCTCAAGGAAATTTAACAAAAATAGGGCTAGGCAATAAATTCTTATGGCAAGACAAATTAGTGAAGTCTGGGAAGCTATTTGGAGAAGGAATAATATCAGGTGCTGTATTTGATAATGTCGCTATAGACCCGATGCCTACTGGCTTCTGGGAAGAGTTAGAGAATGGTAAGCAAAAATGGGTAAGCACCATGCCAGCATGGATGCCATATCTAGCCAAGATTGCTCCAGATGATTTAGAAGCTGACGCTTATAGCGCTCAAACAGTAGAAGGCGCAGTAATGGGTGGAGGTTTTAACCATCTATTCGCAGGAATAGGCAGGGCTTACAGAGCATTTAATCACCTCCAAATGAGGAGGACTGCCAGGTTCAGAGCAGAAGCAGTAGCAAAAATAATTGCACATGAAGATGCTGGTGGCGCTCCTATTAGCGAGATATGGCTAGCACAGCAGAAACTTAAGAAGCCTGTATCAAAGCAAGTCGAAAGAGAATTTAAGTGGCTAAGAGAGAGGACTCCAAGGCTATGGGAAACCCGTGGTATCACTATTCAGGAAACCTTAGATCTATCCAAGAAAAGCACAGAAGAAAGGCAATCAATCCTTGCAAATGCTGCTGATGACCAAGAGCTAGCAGTTGCTACACAGATAGCAGTAGAAGCCGCAGAAAATCTCAATAACGAAGTACAACTAACTAGGGCTAGTACAGATCCTGCTCCTGGCGCAGCTGCTCCAGCCCCCGATTTCGTAGAAGCACCAACCAGCACTCCTCTTAGATCTCAAGTCAGAACAGAACCTGTTAAGTCTCTAACTATTAGACCCAAGGAGATGCAGTACAAAGAAGCAGGTCTTCTTACTAAGAGTGGTCAGTCAGGTTCGGTAAGTAGTGCAGACTCCTTTAAGCCTGAATTAGCTGGAGTCGTTACCGTTTGGCGTGACCCTGCTACTCAAGAGCTTGTTGTTGTCAACGGACACAATCGTTTTTACCTGGCCCAAAAATTCAATGCAGAGAACATTAATGTCCTAGAGATAGAAGCTCCAGACGCTCAGACAGCAAGGACTGTTGGAGCTATTCAAAACATTGCAGAAGGAAATGGAACAGCATTTGACGCTGCGAAATTAATGCGTGATACAGGTCTAACCGCTGAAGATTTAAGAGGTAAAGGTGTTGACTTAGGAGGAAAAATTGCTAATGACGCAATTCCTATTTCTCGTTTACCTGATGACATATTTTTAAAAGGAACGCAAGGAACTCTTTCTGTAGAAAAAGCAGCAGCTCTTGGATCAGTTGAGGGGTTGGATGATGCAGTAATTAGAGATGTAGCCAAAAAAGCCGCCAAACATAGGTGGCCTGCCGACAAAATAAAACAAGCTGTTTCAGAAGCTAAGTTTGCTGTTGTTCAGGAAGGTGAAGAGTCTCTGCTTACCCTTCTTGGAGATAAAAGATTCGACCCAAAAACAAGCAATTTCGGTAAGATTGTTGACCTTAGAACAGAAGCTTTAAAGAGACTAAGGGAAGACATAATTGCTTTAACTCATGCCGCTAGAGGAGGGAAGAGTAAAGAAATTCTCGAAGGAGCAGGAAATGTTATTGACCCTGCTACAAGTAGAACTCAAAGAGATGAAGCAGCAGCAGCTGTAAGAATTTTCAACCAAGTTATTCAATACTCTGGCCCTGTCAGGGAATTGATAAATGAGATGGCAGATAGCGTTGACGGGAAGAACACTGTAAAGAAAGTTGTAGATGCAAACCTTGAGCGTTTACGCGCAGCGATTCAGCAAGACTTTGAGAATGGATTTACTCAAAAGCCTGCACCAGAACCTCGGAAGGTTACTAGGCAAGTCAAGAAAGCAGAGACAAGAGTTCTCAAAACTGAGATAAAGAAAAAAGTAGGGAGGAAGAAAATAGCGCCTGGCTCACCTCATCCAACTGATCCAAACAAAGTCAGAGGCAATGATGGTAGATGGGTAACAAGAAGATACTTTGAGAAAGTCCAGAAGAGCAGAGAAGCTGCTGACAAAATTATTGCCCAGGTAGAAGGAAAAGCTGTCGAAAGTACAGAGCCCTCACCAACTCTTCCTGCAAACCTAGCCAAAGCTCAATACAACTACAGAGAAATGGGAACTTCCTTTGACTCTGACGTAGATAGAGCTATTGCAATCGTAACCAAGACTCAACCAAGTACTAAGAAGCTAGTAATAAAGGGATATTTCAGCGGATCAAAAAGAAATCAACAGTTCTTAGACTTCCTTCAAAAAGAGATAGGTTTAAGTGATGAAGAGATTTTGAAGAGAGCAAATGAAATAAGAGATGAACTTAAAGGAAATTATTCACCAGGAACGGTTTATTCAATAAAGGATGGTGGAGTATGGAAATTAGACCCAGAAACAGTTGCCCCAGAACCAACTCCTACTAAATCAAAAACAACTCAAGAATCAAAACCAGCTCCTACTAAATCAAAAACAACTCAAGCAATAACAAAGGTTGACGAATCAACTGTTGATCCTTGGTTGGACGATGAAGTTCCGTTTGATGTTCCTGAAGAAGACCTACCTCCTCTTCCTCCTGAGCAGCCAAAAGGTGAAATAGTTAAGCAGCCAAAAACTGAAACAACTAAGAAGAAAAAAGAACCAGCTCCAGTTAAAAAAGTCGAAGCAAAGCCAGTACCTGTTGAAACTGCGCTAACACAGTTAGACCAGCAAACTCCAATTTCAAGGCTAATAAGACTTGCTCCTCAAGGACAGCAAACAGAAATAGCTCTCGACAGAATTATTGCTGCTTGGGATAAATTTGACGCTGGATTTAAAAAGGAGAACAGAATACCTGCGCTTGACACGGTTGGCGACTTAGTTAATTTCCTCAACATTGCAAGAGTAATGATCGAGGAAGGAACACAAAAAGGATTAAGAGATTTAGATACAACAATCAAAGCGTTTAATAAGTTAAAAATTTACCTTCAAAAACCAACGACCAAGCTATTCCCAGGACTTCAAAAATTCATACTGGAAGATGGAAGAGTAGAGAGAGGCTATAGAAGAAAAGTTGCTAGAGCACAAAAAGAAATAGAGGCTTTAGATCTTGGCCCTGAACCAGAGATACCTGACGTACCTGGAGGAATCGGGGAAGGACAGTCAGAACTAAGAGCTAAATATGACGCAGCTCTAAGAGCGAATAATGAATGGTGGGCGAAAGTTGAAGCAGTCGAAGAAAAGTATGGATTAATTAAGTCATGGGATGAGATCCTCGATGAAGGAATTTACGAACCAGAAGAATTAGACTTACCTGGTCTTCTTGCTTGGCGTATGCCTGGCATGGGAGGAACTAGAAACCTAAGCCCCTTACCTCTATCTAGCCGACTAGCTTTAACTGCCACAGAAAATGTGAATCTCAGAGATGAAATTATCAAGATTGCAGGAGATGTTGACGTTAGGTTCGTAAAAACAATAGAAGGAATGATGACCCCTGATCAAGCAAGAGCTTATGGGGTTGAGCCAGGAACTCCTTATTACGCAGGAGGTAAGTTTATCTATGAAGGACTTGAGCAAGATACTGTTCTTGTCTCAATGTTTAACGGACTAGGAGAGGAGCTGGACTTTAGAACCAGGCTTTCTAACGCTCATCACGAAGCGTTCCACAGATTACAACTTAGATTCTTAACAGTAAAAGAAATCAAGACTCTAAAGAAATCAGAGAAAGCGCTTAGGAAGTTTGCCTCAAGATTTGTTGACGGAGATCTAAAGGCTCAAGTGCTAGACGGTACGACAGACATGATGGAAGTAGAAGCTATTGCTTTCTCTGGATGGTGGAAGGATGGAGATCTTCCTGAATTTAGAAATGCTACCTGGGCTGAACCTTTCAAGAAGATAGAACAGATTTTAAGAAGGACTCTTAACTATCTACAAGGAAGAGGTTATCAAACTTGGGAGGATATTTTTGATGATGCTCTATTTGGAGATATAGCAGAACGAGGCCCAAGAGATTGGGAAAGAACAATGGGAGGCGGTGGACCTTTCTTAAGTGTGGACAACACTTCCAGACCTCCAGACTTTGATGAAGGAGATGCTGATTCTGCTAAGAGATTTGCAGACAACTATCAAGCAAACAAAGAAAAACTGATAAACGGAGAGACAGACGCAGGGGAACTATGGGCCGAAAACAAACTTAATACGACTCAAAGTCAATCAGGCAAATGGGTTTATAACGCACAGAGCGAAGACTTAATGGCTGGTCAAGTTGCTTTAGGAAAAGATATGGGAAGCTCAAGAGCTGAAATAACAGATATTCCAGATTGGGATGGAGTCGAACTTCAAAGAAAAAATCACAACTGGTTTAAGAAAAGACAAGCAGATGGAGAAGCGATCCTTAGTGGGCTTCAAGGAATCAGTGGAGCTTTCTATAAATACGAACTAGGCGCATTGCATAGAGCTTTAGATTTCTCTGACAAACTACAAATGAAAGCTCAGTTGGCAGCAGCTAATTGGATCAATGCTTCATCCAATCCAGGTGTTGACAAGAGAGTTGCCTTGGCTCGTCTAATCGTTGCAGCAGATTCGACAAGAAGGATGCAACAAGCAATAGCAAAAATAACAAGAAGATGGAGTCATCTTGGACTAGAGATGCAAACGCCTAGAGATATAGATACTTATCAATTACCTGATGGATACAAGTTACCTGCGATTGCTGATGATGTTGAGATAACAGAGCCAAGAAATGCAGACGGCTCAAGAGGTGAAGGAATAGTAGATAAGGCACTAAGAGAAGAAACATCTTTTCCTGAAGGATCTAATCCTGCTGTAGATGACTTAGGCGAAAGATTCGCTGGCCTGAAAGATGCTTTGGAAACAGGGGATATTGATATGGACTCTCAAGTATCAGCAGATGAGATCGCTAACACAGTTCTTGTGATAGGCGAATCACCTGCTTCCGCAGATAAGGTCTGGACAAAATGGGATGAAGTAAACAAAGAAAAACTTGGAGATCCAGCAAAAAGAGAGAACCCTTGGAAGGCTATTCAATTAATAAGAAGTAGCAGTCTTATCAGTGGTGGAATAACAAGTGTAAAAGGTATAACAAACGGAGTTGTAAACCTTTCCTACTTAACAACAAGTCAATCCCTCGGCGGACTTTTAGCTGGCGACCTAGATAGATCTCTTTACTCCATGCAAATGTTCGGCAGTTACTGGAACAACCTCCGTCATTCATTCCGTAATGCTGCAATAGCATTTAAGACTGGTAGGCCAATAGGAAATATTGATAGATCCAGTCTTGATTTCTTGGATAAACTTGCGAAGCAAGATGCCCAGGGAGAACTAGGAGCAGGTCAACCACAAAGGCAAGGCTACACAATTAATTCGATGGACCTTGACTCTGAGTATGCAAAAACAACTCTAGGTAAATTACAGACAGTACTATGGAGAACCCTTGCTACACCAGGCGCTCGCATGGCTGTCAGTATTGACTCGTTCAACAGTACGCTAGCTGGCTGGTCATATGAGTTTTATAAGCATATGCCTAGAGGTATGGAATTAGCAGTAGAAAATGGTCGTATAAAAAATAGCAAAGAAGCTTTCGATTTCGCCTATGAATACGCAGGGAAAAGAGTTGAGAACGCTGTTGTCGATGCAACAATAGATGGCAAAACAATAGGAGAAGTTGCTTTAGAAGGAAGAGATTCTCAGAAGTTTATGGACGCAGTGAACTTCACTGATGACGTAATGGCTGAGCTAGAAGAAAGAACAATCGAGGATGGTTTTGCTAGAGGAAAAAGACAAGGTTTAGAAGGACAAGAGCTGAATGACTACGCTCTGAAGTGGGTTAAAGATGGTGACTGGTTACAGAAAATAGCGGAAGGAGCAATGAACGGAAATATTCAATATGGAAGACTAGCTTCTATGCCTGGATACCTCCTAACAGAAGCTGCCAACCTTCAAGTTATCGGTCCTGTTGTTAAATTTGTCCAGCCATTTATGAGAGTTCCGACCAACATATTCAAGTCAACTCTTAGATCTAGTCCTCTCGCTTTTACTGTCGACACTTTCTGGAGAGATATTGCAAGTGCAGACCCAGGCGCAAGACAAAGAGCAATAGGTCAAGTCGTACTTGGATCATCTGCTCTAGGCTTGGTAGCAGTAGCAAGCAATCTAGGAGGAGTTCGCTTTAACGGAGGCGGTCCAATAGATATAAGAGCTAAGCAAAAATGGATGAGAGATAGACAACTTCCTTATAGTGTCCAATTCTGGAACCATGAAGAAGGATATTGGGACGCACCTGTTTCGATGGCAGCTCTTGAGCCGTTCTCAACTTTGTTCGGAGCATTAGGCGACTACAACGATGTCCAGGCAATGATCTCTAAAGAAGACAGAGAAAGACTTGGAGAGGCTATCGTTTTAGATCTCGTTAAGTTAATGGTTTCAGGTCAGATCAGTAAGTCCTACTTCCAAGGAATTAGTGAGTTAGTCGATGCCGCTTTCGATCCAAGCAAAGCATTTACCGGTCCTAATAGAAGATCTGCGATTTCTCGGTTACTGCAAAGAACTATCGCTTCGATGATGCCTTTGTCGGGAGCAGTAAGACAAGCGAGAAGACAAGTTGACCCATACCCAAGATCAATCGAAGCAGATCCAGAAGGAGGAATGATGGGATTCTTTAGGGAAACATTTGCAGAAATAAGAAATGCAATACCTGGGTATTCAGAAAGTAACCCAGCGATTGTTGACTGGACTGCACCAGGAGGGCCACCTGTTCATTCTCCAAGCCTGTTTATGAGTAGAGCGCTAGCTGAAGATTACCCTTGGATGGCTGCGGCTACTCAATTCATTCCTCCATTTGCTGCCTTCCAAAGAGGAAAACAAATCTCAGATCCTGTTGCACAGGAGATGGCTAACCTCCACGGGAAAGGAACATCCTTTATGGGGCCAATGGCTAGCGATTTCGGAGACGAGGAGCTTTATCTAACTCCTAGCGAATTAAATAAATACAGAGAAGTCTTTGCCAATGTCAAGAATCCAGCAGGCTTCACTTGGCATGAGGCAATGGTCAGAATGGTTAGAGGAAAAAATTATTTAACTCTTCCAATAGAACCAGTAAGCGCAGGCCAAGTGAGCTACAGAGCAGGAATGATTCAAGCGCTAATAACCGAATTTAAAAAATATGCAAAAGAAGAGTTTATTAGGACTACTGTTAAAGGCCAAGAAATCAGATTAGCCAAAGAGGCTAGGGAAGAAAGGGCAACAATGCTGGATCAGATTCAGATTAATCAGTACAGTGGAAGCAATGCTAATTATGAACTCCTAGATCTAAATCGCTAATGGCCTACGCTTACAACATTTATACCAGCACAACCGCTGGTCAGTTCGACTTTCAATTTAGCTGGCCTTATATAAAAGCCGAACACGTTAAACTCTTTGTCAATTACACGGAAATTGCTCAGTCTGCCGTAACAAGAGGAGCTGGAGTCGCTGGATTCCAGATCTACACAAGCGGCAGCAACACTTACGCAAGATTGAATGATACGAGTGGATTGTCGTCAGCAAATATAACAGTAGAAGTTAGAAGAATTACAGCTATATCTGGTGTCTTAGTAGATTACGCGGATGGATCAACGCTGACAGCTGATGATTTAGATACAAGCAATTTACAGCATCTCTATATTTCTCAAGAACTAGATGACAATCAAAAGAAAGGTGTATCTATTAGTGCCACAACTGGTCTACCAACATTAAGCAATAGAAGGCTGACAAATGTTGCTGATCCAACAGCAGCTCAAGATGCAGTAACAAAAGCATATCTCGAAAGAGCAGGCAGTATTACTTCGACTCAAATAGCTGATGGAACAATCGTTAATGCTGATATTGCAAGTACAACAATCACAGGAGCAAAGCTTGTAAACGATACTATTACAGCAACTCAGATAGCTCCAAATGCAGTCACAGCAAGCGAACTGGCTAATGACGCTGTAGACACAGATGCGATTGCAAACTTAAATGTAACAAGACCAAAAATAGCTAACGATGCGATAGATGGAACCAAAATTGCAGATGATTCAGTCGATTCTGAGCATATTGTTGCTGATTCTCTTGATACTGAGCACTATGCCCCAGGGTCAATAGATGCCACAGCATTAGGAACTGATGCAGTTACGAGAGTAAAGATTATTGCTGACGCAGTAGATGGAACAAAGATCGCTGATAACTCTATTAACTCAGAACATTACGTAGACGGATCAATAGATGTAGAGCACCTGGCAGACAACTCTGTAGACAGAGCTTCTATTGTTGCCGATGCAGTAGATGGGACAAAGATAGCTGACAACGCAATAGCACCAGAGCATTTAAGTGCTAACTCTGTTGGCTCTAGTGAACTTGCAGACAATGCAGTAGATAGAGCTGCAATCGTTAACGATGCTGTTAATGGAGA
>VTLG01004071.1_pt1 | contig 41068 bp, 42 predicted proteins | sample 4694571 | NCBI WGS metagenome assembly VTLG01 (sample SAMN12604809, study PRJNA352737) | marine metagenome | biome: ENVO:00000447; feature: ENVO:00000209|ENVO:00000569|ENVO:01000036; material: ENVO:00002151; isolation source: viral sequences binned using virsorter ...
ATCCATCTCATCCATCCATTCTTCAAGTATACATTCGCAGTCATAAAAATGTTCATCATGATAGATACACCACCAGTCTTCACACATCTCACAGCGATTCTCGGTCGCATCTTCATACAACACAAGCCTGTTCACTGCTGTTCCATCGGGCGCTACTAAAAAATTAGACAAAATAAAATCCTCCCTTTCGGGAGGATCTTACCACGGGTATTCGGTGCCGTTTAGATATTATATGCCTAAGCCTCCCTGCAGTGTAGTGTTCGAGTGGTACTGGTTGCACCACTGACTCACGGTACAGTAGCTCTCGCAGCGTCTAGCGACCCCTGCGCGTGTTTCTATCATCATGCCTTGCTTACGATTGTCGGCAAGCCATTGTGCAGCCTCATTGTAGGAATCAAACACCTTCCTAGCTCGTGCTGCGTTAGCATGAGTCTTGACTGCATAGGTGGTATCACCTTGCCAACGCTCTTCCTTAGAGCATAGGTATAGCTCTTGGTCTGGTTGCTCACGAGCCTCCCTATGGAGTGCTACGCGCTCACTCAGGTATGCAAGGGTCTGCTCTTTATCCCACATCGGAACCTTGACTACTGCTGCCTTCTCGGGCGGGTAGTCCTTAGTCCGTTTCGACATGGCTTCTGACCAGTCACGAAACAGGTAGACAATCTCTAGTCCACGTACAGAGAAGCCATTAGCCTCTGCGAGTAGCTTATAGAGATTGAGTTGCCTAATCCTATCTTCCTTCATTCCGAAGATGTACTCCCAGACTGAGACGCGCTTATAGTCCTGAATGACATTGCGCTCTAGGTCGAAATAGTCCATAGCGCCAGTTATCATCATCCCGTCATGAGATGCAAATAACCTGCGCTCCACTATGCCTTCGTGCTCTTCTATCTGTTGACCTGCTTGCTCCAATAGATAGTGGACGGCCTTCCCGTCAAACATATAGAGCAGGTCTAGTGCATCTTGTTTGATGGAATCAGCGTACCGGGTTTTTAGCTGTGAGATCCTGGGGCTGTCGATAAGCTCAGTTACCGAGAAGTCAGCATCCCCTTTTGAGTAATCGTCATTGCTTAGTGCCAGAACTATCGGTCTAGGCAGGTTCGCTTTGTTCGTTACCTTCATGGTACATATTCCCTTCACCCTCAAATATCTCTTTAATCAAAAAGAAGCGAGCCTTAGCACCTTTGGTGTAGACCTTTATAACCCCTCCTGCTGCCTTCTCCGACTCTGCTGCAGCCAGTTCGAGCTGCCGCGTTGCGCCCTCCAGCCACTTGGGGGTCGATTGTTGAGTTGACTTAATCTCGTAGACAGAGAACGCGTTCTCAACGTCGGTGTGTGGTCTTGATTTGTCGAGGTTTCTTCGTCCTCCGACGATTTGTGCTGCTCTGTTTTCATATACCTTCCCTCTTCTGCGGTTATTACGGTTAATCTTAAGACGCTCCGCATGACCATCATCATCTGTAAGTTCTACTTCTAGTTGTTTGTAGTATCCCATTTCGTTTTCCTTTCCTCCAAATACCTCTAGTAGTGTCTTCGGCATTTTTTCTTCCTTTCTAAAGGTGTATTACTATTGCCTACCCTATTAACTCTGCGCTATGAGCCATACAGAGCGATGTTTTTTTGGCAATTTGCTAAAAATACCTCTATTCCTCATTTAATACCCAAAGCTTATCGTCTTTGAGTACTTTGCCCGTTTTCTTTAATCGACTGCATACAGACCTAACACTATTCTGGTCTGTAGTATCTAAACCCAGTGCTTCAGCTAGTTCGGGAGTAGTCATGGGGCCGTCTTCAAGAGCCTTCAATATACTTTCCTGCCTAGTGTCCTTCTGCTTGGTCTTTTCCTTCAGTGCGAGAGATAGCTGCCTGTCTGCGGGGTCTAACATAATCCCACCATCAGGATCGCTGAACTCAACAGCCACAACAAAATCGTCTAGTGGTGCTGAGATGTTTGTTTTCCTGTTAGTGAAGTTGACTGCAAAACTTGTCTTGCTTATCTCTTCGCGTTCGATATAAAACGTAGCTCTTGCTGACGAGTGCCAGAACGCACTTCCAAAAGGCTTCTTCGTTGCTTCACGCTTCATAGCTGGTGATGAAAGTGCAGCCTTCGTGATATGGCATATCACTACAACCGTAATCCCATCCCCTAGCCGCGCTAATGCATTAAAGAATGTCAATGCGCCTTCAGCCTCTTCAGGCTTTCCACCACAAGCTAATGCGCCAGAGTCAATGACAATGAAGCCTATACCCTCACGATCTATATACATACGGATCTTCTCTACTAGGTCAGTCATAGCGACTCCTCTAGCATTCTCATAGAACATCCTGCCCTTCTCAGGGCTAATGCCTAGTCCGTCCTGTATGCGTCTTGTGTAGCGTACAAAGTTAGTCTCATCATTCTCATAATCCAAAAACATCATCTTGGTAGGGATGGTTTCTCTACCTGCCCATTCTTGCCCATAAGCTACGCATGTAGCTAGGTGCAACAGGCTTGTTGTCTTCAGACTTGAACCGTCACCAAACCAAAGCGAGACTGCTCCTTCAGGTACAGTGTCCTGAACTAAGAATCTATACTCTGGTGGATCTTCTGCAGTAGCTTGGTCTGACAATGTGTCTTCAACAAACACAGCATCAGTCACCATGCCAATAGCTTGATTCAAAGTGGGAGGCCAGTCTATTTCAAGACCAGAGAACACTCCCTTAGCCTCACGTATCCACGCCTGTCTTGCGCTGGTTGACATCAAGTTCAGTCTGGTTCTAAATGATGAACCGTTAGCCTTGATAGTTACATCAGCACTCAGGCTGCCGCGCTGCGGCAATACGCTGGTGAAGTCTATCTCCAGTTGCCCAGAGATAGTTGGCATCAGCACAGTGAATTTATCGTGCGCCTTGTGAACCAACACTGGTTCAGATTGTTGCAACAGACTATCGACACTACCATCTGCTTCAAAGTAATCGTAAGCATCACCTTTATATGGCACCTTGACGTGAATCTCGTTCACATCGTTAGTTACCTTGAGCAATTCAGTTTTCAGGTTAAGCATAAACTTCCTGCCAACTGCATCATTGTCAGCCCAGAGATACACCTTTCTACCCGTCAAGGGTTCGAGGCTGTCCCCAAACTTTTTCTGGCCGCTTCCACCTGCGTTGGTAACAGCAATTAAGCCATTATCCCAACATGCTTCAGCAGCTTTTTCTCCCTCAACGAAGAATACTGGTGCTCCAGGGGAGCCTTTTAGTTTTCTCAAGCCATATAAGGGCAATTGCTCCATCTTCAAACCCTGTAACCCATGTCCAGCTCCCTCAGTAGGGAGTTTCCATGACATTGACTTGGTTCCATCTGGCCTATCCCATCGGAGGTGAATCGCCACTGGCGTTCCGTCCTCTTCGGTATAAAGATAGTTATGGGTAGCTGCCATATCATTTTCCCAATAGTTGGGGCCATCCTCAGCTAGTCCTATCCCATTAGCTCGTGCCATATCCTCATAAGCTGTATCCCACTCACCATCCCTATCGGTTTCCCACCATCCATTATCTATGAGCGCCTGTAGTGCTTCCTTCTGGTCGCATGACGAAAAGCATTTAAACAATACTTTGTCGTTAACAGCTCTCACATTGAATGACGGGTTTGAATCCTCATGTTCGTTAGCACAGTTGGGCGGGCAGGGACATAAGTTGCCACTCGGCTCCCTACCCCTAGCTGCCCATAATGCTTCCTTTAGATTGTCCGCAGCGATGATAGTGTCTTCTTGGTTGTTAATCCATTCTTCTGACCATTGTGACACTTAATCATCCCCTTCCCCGAATTGTTCAGCTATGCGGTCTAGCCAGTCATTGTCGATGAAGTTTGCTTTCTCTTCATGAGACTGTATGTGTTCACATACCTGACATATCGCATCTTCTGAACAATCGTGATAGATGGTCTGCACCAATTCGCAGTCCTCTTCAACCTCACAAGTCATTTCGATAATGTGTACAACTTTCCTTCGCTTGTTTTCTCTATCGATTAAACTCATGCGATTAAGTTCCCATCCTTATCTGCCTTGTTGGTGCATTGTGGGAACATAGGACATCCCCAGAATCCCCACGGGCCTCTTGAGTTGGTCCCAGACTTCCATACCATGGTTATCTGGTGTTCAGGACACATTGGTACACCCTCTTCAGACTGCACACTAACTAATGTCCCGCCTAGCGCAACAGCTTCCTCTACAAGAGAGTTCTGGTTGTCTGCTAGTGGCATCTCTGGCTGTGCTGGTGGTGGGGTGACAGGAGGTGACGCTGGTGACGGCACTTGCGTGGCCGGGGGCGGCGCTACGTCCTGTAGTGCTTCCACACTCTGCATTTCTTCTAGGCTTGGGCGCTTGGCTTGGTTGCCTTCTTCATCAGCTCCGCGAATATTATAGTTCGCTAATGCACGACCAATGCTAGATGTCTCACAGTTCTCTACATACTTCGGCATCTTGGGTGTAAAGATTTCTTTACAAATACCAGTTGATAGCGGAATGTTTTTCTCTTGGTCTTCCGCGTTCCTGTAGATAAATGATCTGGTGATAATCGAATCGTCTGTATGCGCTACCACTTCACTGATAATCCTGCCGTCAGGAAACTGAGCGTAAAATAGTGGCAGCCGATCCTCTACCATCGCATATCCTTCTAAATGTTTGGGCAATTGTTTTGCCATCCTTCTATTCCTTTCTCTTCTTGAATGTCGCATCAGACTAACAACATTGGTACCACCTACACTCCGGCCCCTCAGCAGCAGAAGTGCAACTTGTTGGTGCGATTGCGCAACATGCTGTTGCGATGCCTAGTAATTATACGTTATCTGTTCTAAAAAATGTGAGCGCAATTTCCCGTTTTGCCTTTATATACACAGCTAAATAGATATCTGTTATAATTCTAGCTAGGAATTAGTGACTAACGAAAGGAAGAAATATGTCACAAGATGAACGCAAAGTTTTTGGTGCTTTGCAAGAGCTAGATAGCCAAAAAGAGTATGACTTGATTAAGTATGTTGAATCTATAAATCAAGTCATTGATGAGCTAGAGGGTGCAGTCAATAAGATTGAGTTCACAGTAGAAGAAGCATCGCTTCAATCTGATGATCAAGACACTACTGCCTATATAGGTGTGTACCGTCCGGACAATGTGGATCGCAATCTGACGAGAGCGCGACAGATGGTAGCGGATTTACTTGACCATCTGCACAGCAATGCATTGTTGCTCCATCAATTTGTTGGTGAAAATGTTATGACAATCACTACTCAATTAGACATTGAAGAAACAGAAAAGGAATATTAAAAAATGGCGCATGAAATTGAAAACTTAAATGGTAAGGACAGTTTTGCTTTTACCGGTGAGCGCGGTCTCGTCTGGCATGGCTTAGGACAAAATGTCAGCGATGCTGTTACCGCTCATGAGATGTTGAAAGCTGCGAATCTGAATTGGGAAGTTAGACTGGCTCCTATCTATAATCGGGAGCATGGTAGCGGGCAAGAGCTAGTGGACGATTTGCAATTCGTTGAACGTTGGATGCTAACTGAGCAGGAACCGCTAACAGCGTGGTCTGATGTACCACCATCTCGGATGGAATATCAAGATACACTAGGTGTAGTTGGTAATACATTTCAAGCTGTTCAGAACCGCGAATTAGCAGACGTGTTATCTAAGGTCAGTAGCACACCAACATCCGATCTGAAATGGTCAACAGCAGGTTCTCTGCGTGGCGGTCGTGATGTATTCTTTGTTGCGGAATTACCTGATGATGGATTCTCCATTGACGGTGATTCAGAAGACAAGATTGACTCTTACCTAGTAGCGCACGATAACAAAATTGGTCAGCACTCTTTACGAATATTTCAGACGAGTGTCAGGCCAGTTTGTATGAACACATTGGTAGCTAGTTTTGGCAAGGCAACACAATCTCTCACTATCCGTCATTCTGGTGACATTCATCAGAAGATAAAAATGGTGCAAGGTGCATTGTCTAAGGAATCAGCACGTTGGGATCGTTATCGAACATGGATGAATTCTCTATCGCAGGTTGATATCAATTTAGAATCACTAGCTGACATTATGAACGATATGTGGCAGTTGGATGAACTTGACAATGCCGACTCAAAACTATCGGCACGTCAGGTTACTAACATGCGGAAGACAAGAGAAGATTTTGTTTTCAACTATGCTGGTGAGCGTGGTCAGACTTTGTACCATGCTTTTCAGGCAGGTACAGAATATCTACAGCACGGTTCACTTCAGAACCCAAAGAACATCCGCAGCTTAGACACCAACTTTGCATCCGTGCTCACTGGTGACACTAACAAAAAGATGTGGCAGTTTGCTGATGTGATTGATCGTCATGCGGTCAAGTCTGGTTTGGCATCATTTCACGAACTGGCGAAAGTGTAGTAGACTCAGGATTGCACATTGTCCTGAAGCACAATCCAATCCAATGTGCATCAAGGCCAGCTCTTCGGAGCTGGTCTTTTCTTTTGCAGCAGATGAACATCTAAACTCTGGCAGCAGACTGACATCTGAGTTTGCTTGTATGAAAAACCACTCTGATTTTTTTACCGAAATGTCAAAAACGGAAACGTGCGATGTGGCCCGGCTCTCTCTAACTTACCGCTAGTACAGGAAAGGATGTTGCGCCAGTGTTGCGCACTCAGGAAGAGCGAAACGCAACAGAACGCAACAATAATTGAATACCTCTAAAGGCCTTGTGAATACGCTGCGCAACGTGTTGCGCGAGTCAGTCACGGCACATACTTAGGTGTGGTGTTACCACCTAGAGTGCAACAAATAATAAATACTATATAGACGCTGTTTTGTTGCGTTTTTCGGACAAAAAAATACCCGCCATAAAGACGGGTATTCTTGTCGCTAGAGTCTAGCTAATAGTTCGATATAGGCTCTCCATCTGAATTAAATCTTCCGCGCCTTTGTTCGTCTAGAATCTCTTCTGCTGATTGCGGAAAGCAATCGAGACATCTGAGATTAAACAGATCGCGCTCTTCATCAAACACTACCCATTCCGATCCGCAATAGGTACACTCCGTGATCATTTCTCGTAAGCTACTCATGCTCAGTCCCTCCAAAAAAAGAACCCGCTATTCGGGTCCTCAAATATTCTGCCGTCCTCAGTTCCAATGCGGACGCAATCTTTGCATACAGGATCGTTAGATACGTCTTCCGCATCCTTTTTTGGAGCGAGCATTGAGCACACATCGCAATACATGAGTCCGAACTGGTCAGGATGATTAGAGCAATCAGAACAGAAGATTCGACCCATTGAATTATCGATCAGATAATCCAATGTGAGTTTCTTGCATCCGTCGCACTCTACCTGCTGACACTCCCAACACATCCAACCGTTTCGCACTTCAAAGCTACCGTCAGGTAGCTCGAAGTCTTGACTAGCTGGTATCCGATTCACGAATAGGTATGGCGGCTGGCCAGTGTGCTTTGTATCTCGATTGCACTCAATGCAATGAGTACCACCTAGCCACTTCTCGCTATCCATAATTGGTCCTATCGGTTCTGGTGATAATGGGTGAGAGTATTGTCCAAAGATATACCTAGCCATTTTCTCTGACCTCTAGCTTCCTGAGCAGCATCGCCAGATCGTGAGCCTGTTGGCTATCGTTGTGAGCACTTGTCACGACTCTCGCTAGGTGCTTCCGATCGAACTGGTTTAACCATTGCGTCTGGCTACGCTCGAATACTCTTCTCTTCTCTTTTACGTAGCTATCATCCTCTACCCAGTCAGCACTGGTGAGATCTCCATCTACATACCATTGGTTGAACTGCTTACCATTTAGCCAGTACATCCAACTGAGCACACAATCTAGCGATTGAGTACAGAGTTCCTGTAACTCACTCTCGCTTAACCAGTAGCTCTTTTCATCTTGTGACATTTTGTTTACTTCCTTTCAATAGTCACTCGTGTTTATCGCTTCAAAATAAATTCGCAGCAGAAGAACATCTGAGTGAAACTATCCTGAAGCACGTCTAAAGGATACAGGATTTTGTACCAAATCGGGATTTATAGTCGCCCCGGTAACCCTGTCCAACTTACCGCTCGTACCGGATCGATTTAGGGTCTGATTAGAGACCCGAAAAAGGACAAAAAAATACCCGCCAGAATGGCGGGTAATTAGTGCTTCAGCTTGTCCTATTTTTTAATTATTTTTTTCTAGCTCTTGCGCTCTTCTGGCCTCCTCTAGGAGTTTGGATTCAGGACTGTCGATCCATTCTTCCGCGTCCATAAATTTAGCCGAGTGCATCATCGCGTCAATGATTGCCTGATAGTTAGGTTTCATAACTGTGTAGGTGGTGACCTTGCCAGTCAGAACATTAACTCTCGTCTGCTTTCCGTTGTCGCTTCTCAGAGTGTCCGTGTCGAATAGTTCGAGTTGGGTGTCTAGGTGTTCAGCATCGAAGAATATTTGCTCTTGCTTTCGCACCAGATCGATCCATACTTGTTCATTCATTCGTTTAGCCATTGTTAGACCTCCCGAAGATGATCATCCCCTCTAGGAACTCTGGAGTCACGTTATAGACGTTCTCCTTAAGCTCTTCGAGTTCTTCCGGATCATCTGCGTAGTAGTCAAGCCACATTTGAACCCATTGGTTGATATGCTTGCTGGTCGTCTGGCTGTATTTGCCAGTCGTCCGGTATAGCTTCACCCCGTAATCAAATGTAGCCATGGCTACGGGTGTCTCGTAACTCAGCAGTAGTTCATATTCAACGATATTTCTAAAGCAATCGATTACCTGAATCACTGTCTTGTTAGAACCCGCATCACGGACCCTTAGCTTTACCTCCTTTCCGCTACTGCTGGCATCATGTCGCCATGTTCCATTTAGTAGCTCTAGACGCTTTCTATCAATATCACTAATCAGCATTTGAGAATCCAATCTCAAGCTGAAGCACTGGTATCAGTGTAAGCCATATAAACCTAGTAGATGCTCTCGTGCTCTCCTGTGATAGCTCAGATGGAGCGACTGAGCAGGTCGCGCCAGTAGCGCGGGTTGTCGCCCAGTGGTAACGGTAGCTCATAGATACAGGTGTGGTACTCCAGGATCGAGGGGTGGCAGGTCGAGAGGCACCCCGGCCCGCGGTGTGGAGGGGAGAGGTCCCCGAATATAAAACAAGCATAGAATCTTTTCAGCTGAAAACGAGAAAAAGCTAGCTGCTTGTGCTCTGCTTGATGTTTGTTCTATAATTTTGTTCTAAAAGGGGCTTTATGATTAGTCTTTATCAAGAAGAGCGATTAAAAGAGAAGAAAACCTACCCCAAGATGCGTGAAATTGGGGTATTTATCCGTAAATTTTCACGAGAACACGGTTATGCGCCATCATACCGTGACCTCCAGGAGGGTTGTGATATCAGCAGCACTTCTGTGGTGCAGTTTTATTTAAACAAGATGCGTGGTCAGGGGTTATTATTCTATGCGAACGGCGTTTCGCGCACAGTTCGACTAACTGATGATGGAAAGAGAATATTTAATGTCTAACGAAGTAACAACTGAGGACATCACACGCGGTTATGGCGACCTTGGTCGTGACGAAGTGGTCGAATTAGTTGAAAAAGGCGACTGGTCGATTCAAAAAAACGTACATGGCGTTTTGGTTGTACGCGATGAGCGTGGTCATGTGGTCAAAGGCTCTGGTTTTCCAACAAATAAAATCAACGAGAACATGAAATTGCTGCGCGGACAGCTTATGGACGAGATTATGGACTCAGGTCACGCAGATTTATGGTACCGAAAGGTCATGGAGGCTGTAAGCAGGGCTGATGTTCAGGCTTTAACGCTTTGGCGCGACACATTTTTAGGAAAACCGTCTGAGATACAGGAAGAAGTGAACACAAAAGATATTGTTGACGAGTTATTGCGTGTTCAAAGGATAATTGATGTCTCCTAATATTTTTAATGAGAAGTGGTATCACCCGTTATGGGAAAAGATGATGCCGGGAAAAGTAGCCTACGAGCCATTCCCGTGGCAACAAGACTTAGTTCACCTTCCTGCGTCAGAACCAAAGAAATTTACGCGAATGATCGGGGCTTGTGGGCGAAGAAGCGGAAAAACAACAGCAATTGTTGCGGAAGTTGTGCGTGAAGCCTTTACTGAACGTCGTGATGGCTCAAATATCCATCGCCCGGCGATGGTCTACGTCATTGCGCCGAATTATGAGCTTGCCATGAAAATCTGGGAGCCGATTTGGGACTTATTCGTTGGAGACAACGGTCCTTTAGCGCATTTAAAAAAGAATCATGACAAAAACAGAAAATTAATTGACTTAGTTAACGGCGGACGCATTCAAGCCAAGACTGCTGACGACCCAAAGTCATTACAGGGAGATCGAGTCACGGCTGCGTTTGTGGATGAAGCTCATGACATTAACGAAGAGGCTTGGGCAAACTTTATGCCAGCATTAACAGACTCAAAGGGAGTTCTGCGAGCAATCGGAATCGCCAAAGGCAAGAATCGCTTTCGTTCGTACTTTCAGCGCGGCCTTGATACTGATGAAAACCGCTTTAACTCGTTTTCGGTTCCGTCTACATCGAACCCGTTTATCGACCCTGAAGAATTAGAGCTGATGCGTGAGGACTTAACCGACAATGAATTTAAACAACAGTACCTTGCTGAATGGGCTGAAGACGACGGCCAGATATTTAAAAACCCAGACGACTTATTTGATGTTGAGGATTGGCAAATTCATGACGGGCCATTTTTAATGGGCTTAGACATCGGAAAGCTGAACGACTATACCGTTGCTTACGTTGTTGACATCCCAAGCATGTCTTTTGTCGCCATGGATCGCTTTAGCGGTCTGGACTATACGGTCTTAGTCCCAAGAATAACCAATATGTTCCACGCATTTAACTGCCAGACAATCCACATGGACGCATCTGGTGTCGGTGAGCCTGTCGTCGATATGTTGCGCCGCGAAGGGTGCTCAGTTTCTCCATTTAAGTTTTCAACTGCGTCAAAGGCAACACTGATATCCACATTAGCTGCCGAAATAGAGCATAAGAGGGTACACTTTCTAAAAGACGACGAACAGTTACGCAAAGAATTAAATTTGTATGAGGGTAAAGTGATGGCTGGCGGTCAGATTCGATACTCGGCTCCTGTTGGCTATCACGACGACTGTGTTATAGCTGCTGCACTAACTGTAAGTAAGGCTAAGAAAAGACGGAATACTTCTCGCGGAGCCAATGCTGGCTCGTATCTCACATTTGCAAAATCAGAATCGGGGTGGTAAATGGTGTCTATGGATTATGAGAATTACGACTCGTTAGACAATGACTTCAATCGATTCTTATTGTTGAAGCGCGAAGTCTATGGCAATTACTTTGCTGCTGTCGATTTGGATAATGACTATTATAATTTAGACTATCCAAACAAAACGCAGATTATTCCGCGTGAATGGATTCAGCAAGGTATCGGAGCGACTATACCCCCCACGGCAAGAAACGCTGTCGATAACCTTGCCGACCATATTCTGACTACGCCACATATATTCGTACCAGCACGTCCGACAAACTCTGAGCAACAGGAAGAGCAGGACTTAGCCGAGCGTAAGCGTCAGTTCCTTCGTTCGTTCTGGGACCAAATAAAAATCCAACAGGGCGATCCTATTTCCCACGGGAAAAAGAAATTAATCAAAGATGGGCGTATAGTATTAAAGAAATCCCTGCGGTGGGATCTTATCCCCGATCCACCACAAGAGGACGCATCTCGTAAAGAGAAGCTCGCCTACCGCAGGGATCTCAAAAAGCTTGGTGAGTCTGAGTTTCTCTGGTCAGTTATGAACTGCCCTACAGAAACAATCATTGAAGACCCAAGCGATTGTTATGACCCACGTTATGTATACGAGTTTTATAAAATATATGCTGGCGATGCGCGACGCATGTATGAAGGAATGGAGGACCACCTTGCCGACTATAAAGACACAGACAAAGTGGAGTACGTCGAGATGTGGACAAAGCCTCATGGTGACAGCCCCGGCGAGTACGTAATCTGGTGTAAGGGCGAACGTGTTCACGAAGGTATAAATCCATATCATTGGGAAACTAGACAATCAACAGAAGAAAACCCTGTGTACTCAGGCTATGTGCCATATGTAATTCGTGATTCTGGTTGGGGTGAGATATCTGCAGAAGCCAAGCCAGAAGAGAAGTATGTTGGTGTTCTGCGTTATGCACACCCAATGCTTGAGACTGAAGCAAGGCAATTAACAGCCGTTGATATCCAGATGCGGTTCTCAACCTTCGCTCCAGTCATTACTAAAAACATTTCTGAAGACAATGACGCACCAATTGAGATAGGTCCGGGAAAGAGAATCAACCTGATGGACGATCAGGAGATTCGATTTGAGAGTCTGCCTGAAGTACCTATGAGTGCATTCAACCTGATTAACAAGGTTCATGACTATACGAATGAGTTATCGAAAGCAAACATCCTGTCAGGGAATGTGCAGCGTGGAGTTGAGACTGCAACTGAAGCTGACATGAATGTTCGGAACGCGGCTGCCAAGCTGGAAGGCCCGAACAATGCGTTACGTTCTGCAGTAACTATGATGAATAAGCGCATATTACAGGATATTGAAAATATTATCGAAGCTCCAATAACAGTATTTGGAGGTATTAAAGGTGCGCCGAGTTCTATCAGTATTACGCCGAATGAAATTTCTGGGTACTACGAAACCTATGTGGAGTTCTTTACATCCGACCAAGCAGCACTTGATGCAAGAAATGCTCGCCTCTGGGCTGACCTATACGCGGTCTACCAAGGAGTTCTCTCTCCCCAGACAGCAATGGAGAAGGGTGGTATTGAAAATCCACAGGAAGAATTAATGAAAGCCTCTGTTGCCAGACTGTTCTTGTCTGAACCTGCCGAGCAGGTACGCATCCTGATGATGCTGAACGGCTTACAGTCGTCGGCGGAAGATGTGCTTGTAGCGTACAGAAACAACTTATTGAATGCAGCGTTGAGTGAAAACGAAATGCCAATGGCCCCTGAAGGTATGCAGCAGCAACCACAAATGAGGCCCACGCAGCAACAAATGTTTGACCCAACGGCAGAAGTAATTGATGAGTCACAAACAAATATTACTGTAGATCAGCTAGGAGCAATGTACCGATAATGGCCGGAGAATTAGCTAACGCAATGCATGAAGCAGCCGCGTCTGCACTCGCACTGAATGCAAAAGCCTTGAACTATATCGCTGATGCATTTGCTAGTGAAGACTACATTGACTTCACCAAAATGACAGTAGATGATATATTCGCCACGTTTGATGCGCATGGGCATGGGACAGACTTGCGTTATTGCCAAGACGAGTTCTGTTTACAAGCTAAGAATATTGTTGGTACGATAGTTGCTGAACAGGCTACTGGTATACGCCAGCAGCTTATGCAACCGTTGACGCAACCTCCAGGAATGCCACCGCAAGGGATGATGCAATGAGTCCAGAAAAAGCCGCAAAGATATTTTTAGAACGATTTAAAAGTAGATACGGTACTGATTTTTATACAGCCTTACCAAATCCGGGAATTGGTGGTGGTAAAACAGATAACGAAAAACGTGCGAATGAAAATTTCAATCCACGCATGTACTCGTTTCTTGTAGATTTAATGTCTCAACAAATACAAGATGTTGATACTGAAACGGAAGCTGCAGAAAATGTATTACGTGTATTCGGCCCGATTGTAACTACGGACAGAAATAAAGCTGTAATTGCTCCTAGTTGGGAAAAGAATGACGATATTTCTGACATAGAGCAATTTGTAGATTTTAAACAAGAAATCCTTGATCCGGTATTTACATCAACTTCTAATAGGGGTTGGTGGTGGCGAGGGAATCCAGCAACGCAAGAAGATGAGGTATCGGTTCAATCTGAAGGACTTGGAGTCGGCTCTGGTACTGATACCGAGACTGTCGTTGCTGACGAAACTGAAATGACTGAAACAACTCATCCAGCAGTAATGCTTCAGAAAGTAATACCAGTAAATGAACTTGGTCAAGAAGGAAAGCCTGTGCCATACGGTGTGCCGCATGGGACAACATATGGCCCTAAAGGACAGAAGCGTTCTGTCTACAGAACTTGGGACAGAAAAACTGGTGGCTACACCGGTTTTGAAACATGGGAACAAGATGCTAACGGTAATTGGTCAGTAGTTACGACAGAGCAAGAAGATCCTATAGAAGCCAGCCCTGAATACACTGGCAAGATATTTATATCTTCGGAGGGTAATAGGCACCCAATATTTGCTGCCACTAATCTCCCTGACCTTAGTAGAAGTTATGGGCCAGCATTTCAAGCTGACCAAGCGTTTAAACCAGTCCTGACGACCATGGGCGATAGAAGAGGATATCTAGACCAAAACAACCAGTGGGTTGATGTTGGTGATAATACAACAGGTATGTCGGAGTACGAACGAGCCTTTATTGAGGCTGGTGATAGAAGAGCGCAAGACACTATCGACCAACAAAAACGTCAGATGTTCCAACAGGCAAAGCAATACGATGCCCAGAATATGCTTACGTTAGCGCAACAGCAATTACAAGCAGCGCAACAAGCGCAACAAGCGCGAACCAGTTTAGCGCAACTCGGGTTACAGGCTGCAGATCAAACAAGTAGGGACTTTTTAACCTTTAATGAGATACTTAATAATCCTCAAAGCGCCTTGTCTTCTATGAATTGGATGCGTGGAGCTGTAGATCCTACGGAAGAAAATAGATTCGGCGAATCTTCGCCAATGGATCGATTAGGGCAATTGAATCAAGCGCGTAGTGGATTCAACCAATATTTGAATGATTTGTATTCTGCGCAACTTCAGCAAGCGCAATTGCCACAATTTCAATTTGGTGGATCTGGGCACCAGAATCAGTTCATCACAAATGAATTACAGGCTTGGCTTAATGCAAATACAGGACCTCAGCCTACAACTTCATCAGGTGATGCAACCTCAACAGACGATACTACAACTACTGTAACTACTACTTCTGAAGATATCCAACCAACAGGTTCGTTTTATACTGCAAATACACAACCAAATTTTGCTACAGCAACTCCTGATATGAGATTTAATCCTGTATTTGAATTATCTCAACCAACTACTACGACTAGAGACAATGCAGCTATTGCAGCTCGTATTGCAGAACTAGAAAGAAATAGAAATAGGATTGCAGCAGCGTCTGCACAAGGGTTTAGATACTAATGCCAAATCCACGACTTAAAGATGGCTACCATCCTGGAGCATTAACTCGCAGTAATGATGGCGGCGCATGGGATACGCAATTAGACCCTGAAGAAGTTATGGATGTTCTTGTTAAGGCAGGTTGGGCTGAAGAGGGTCCAGAAACATTAGACCAAGCCTTTAGGGTTGCCTTCATGGAATCAAGCCATCGCACTGGCGCGACAGCGGATTGGGAAGGTCGAGAATCGCTAGGCTTATTTCAGATAACTCCGAGTTATAAAAATAAAGAACTGCAAGCAGAATTCGGCAGAGATTACTTTATGAATCTTGAAGATACTGCGTTAGATCCTGTAAAAAATGCCAAGCTCGCATTGAAAATATATAGAAAAGAAGGTTGGGCACCATGGGCAGGTAATACGTGGATTGAGCAATTAAACGACTCTAGATATGACCAAGTACCAGAGGTGCAATCCCATCGCCCGAATTACGAAGCTGCAAAAGAGCGGTTAGCTTCTGTTATGCCGCGGATTCCAGAAAAAGATCCGATGCTGCTATCAAAGCCAAAATTCAAACCAGTACCGCAGTTTACTCAAGCTGCTGAGTTTAATTAGGAGTCATTATGGCAGAAAATAACGCACTCGATACTAAAGAAATAGCAGAGGCATGGTTGGCTGGTGAAGTTGTTGAAGGTATAAATATCACTATAGATGAATATATGGCAAGGAAAGGTATATTTGGAGAAGATGCTATACAAGCAGAAAAAGATACTATTCTCGCTAGCGTTACAAAACAAGCTAACGAAGCAGTAAAAACAGATCCCGCGTTAGTTTCTAGTTCTGGTAATACGGATGCTGCAAGCCTAGGTATTAAGGTGCCGTTAAAGTCTGAGACTGAAACAGTAACGGAGACTGAATCCGAAACTGATGAATCAGGTATCCCTGAATATACAGCAGAAACAGACGATGTAACTGTCAACAGGTCTGATACATACAGGATGGGCAAGCTCTTGTTTGAGAAGCAAGAGGACGGGAATTTCCTTGTAACGGATACTGAGACTGGTGAAGCTGGCTTATATGACATGGCTAATCCAACCCAGAATATGCGAGACGCATTCTTAATTCGAGGAACAAATGATGGGCATGTTTTATGGAAAAACAGAGCATTAACTGGTTATAGACAAACAAATGAATCTACTCCGGGCCATATGGATTACGCTCCTGAATGGAAAACTACTCGTGAAGAAGCTATCCGAAACGCAACCTCTGGTCCAGAATATGACAAGGCTCTTTTAGAAGAAGTTTTACGAGTACGGCAGCTTCAAAGAGACGATCCAGAAACATGGACGGAAGAACGAGTTCAAGCAGAAATCCTCAACTGGAAGAATCAGAGGATCATTAACGCTAATGTTGATTGGGATGCAAGCCCGTATGGTGGCGGAGTAGACGAAGGTCGCATATCAGGTACTGGCGGAGGGGGTGGGCCACAATTAGGTGCTTTACCGTCATTCAGCAGTCAAGCAGAAATAGATCAGGATAGGTATGATTCTACGTCTGCGGCTGGTCGCGCAATTATGGAAGGTAAATCAGTACCTAGATTTAGTATGGCTACAAGTCCAGGGACGGCACAATTTTTTGGTGGGTTGCGCGAAATGCCAATACCTACTCTGCAGTCTCTTGGTAGTATGACCCCTGCTGAGGCTGCAAATTACAGTGCTGCTGCTCGGATGTTTCAGAAACCAGAGTATGGTGATTTGGTAAATCTTAGTAGAGAGCGATGGAGTGGTAGAAGAACTGCGCCAACTGCAGTTATGGGCGGAATGGCTGGTGGATTTGGTGGATTTAATCAAGGATCTTCATATATGCCGTCAAGAGCGCCAAGGCCAATGCGAGCAGCGACATCAAGAAGTCAAGCACCATTTGGATTTAGGGCTGCTGATAGTGGTGGGGCCAGAGGCTCAGTGAGAAGAGCTTCATTTAATAGACCGACTCGTTTACGAGCTGCAGCGGTACGTTCAGGAAGAGATGGATTGATTAGAGGATCGACTGTCTAAATGACTACTAAAGGGTATTACTCACCCCAGGAATACCAACAAGCTATTTCGCAGTCTAGCGGAGTACAATCTGCTGGCCGTATTACACAACCTACTCTTATTGAAGATGAAGAAGAGTCTCAGTTCTCGTTTAAACCAGTATCGTTACAGCCGACTCCTGAACCGCGATTACCTGTTCAGGGGTCAGATCAACCGGGAATGTTTAGTAGAGCAATCAGTTCTGCACCTGCTCAGGCATTAGGGGCAGCATTTACTGCAATAGATACGCCTATTTCTGAACGTATAGGTTTTAAGGTTCCAGAAATGCGTGGTCCTTTTGATGAAATAGGAAATATCGTTCTTCAAGAGGCAACGAGGCCAACAAACTTACTATTTGCTATTCCCGGCTATGGAGCATCTAATGTATTAAGGCGTGGAGCAGCAACAGCATTACGCCCATTCTTTAGGCGAGCAGCGCCTACAGCAGCTAAATTTGGTGTCAGTGCAATTGAGCCGTTAGGTACATGGGCAGGAAGTCCTATTTATCGTGCTGCCGCTGAAGTTGCAGGAGCAGGTGTAATACGTGGAGTAAGCGATTTTGCTGTTAGCAGACTAGATGATGATGCTCCTTTATGGCAAAAGTTAGGTGCAGGATTAGGTGCTGGATTGATTACTGGTGTTCCTACTGCAAAATATTTAGCCTCATTACCACGAAGATATGCCAAGCTCACTGACCAAGCTAAGTTAGGGACTGAATGGGCAAAGCGACAAAAGGTTGCATTACGCCATCCATCTCAGCAATTTGCTGCTGATTTTTCAGAAGGCATTGATGATTTTGTTGATAAAGTCGCTGCTGATAGCGAAAACTATAAGTTTGATATAGACCCCGGCAATGGGTTAGTGCGATTAAAGGTTGATGATAGTGTTCAACCTGATATTAGGGAAATCTTAACCCCAGAAGAGCTTGAACAGTTTAGGCAATTCGAAGGGACAAAAGACTTTGAGATAAGTCCAGAGGAATTTGATGCTGGTGAAATACGTCCAGACAGACAATTTATCGAACAGGAAATGTCTGGTGCTCCAGATACAATCGTTACTCCTATTGGTGATGCCCCTGAAGGCTCTAAGGCGTTCTTCATGTCTAATAAAGAGACAGGACAAATTTCTGGCGGAATTGAAATGGACCCAGACGGGAATATTCGATTCTGGGCTATTCCTGCTGATCCAGCAAAGGTAGATTTGCAGCAAAAGGTAGAACTACTTGGCGATTTAGACACTAAAAGACCTGTCCGTTCTCCCGAGCTATTGCCAGAAATTAAAGAACTAGATCCAGAAACCCGTATGGGTATTACTGGTTATGGTGCAGGTGTTAAATTATTGCTACGAGCTGTTGAAGAAGGCGCACGAACCATTACGGTTCTTGATGGCCCGATGCTACGTGTTGCACACGCCTTTGGGTTTGAACCTGTAGGGTTTGTAAAATATACGGATGCATATGATGATGCAGCTCGACAAAAAATAGATCCTGCAGCGGATGCATTTGAGCCTGATGTTGTAGTTATGGCATACACGGGTGGTCAAAGAACAGGAGCATTAGATGGTACAGGAAAGAACTCAGCCCTCAGATACAGAATCGACGACTTCGGGGATGTCAGGCAAACAACGAACCAATTCCAAACGCTCGAAGACGCAATCGGCGCGGGGCAAGAAATCTCAGACCTCTCTGAAATCACAGGCAGAAGACTCGCAGACTTCTGGAACCTACCGGAATACGCGGAAGACGTACTTGGATTCACAGAAAGATTTGATAACAAGACTCTTTCAGGCCCAATAACAGCCCCGTTTAGGGGTAAACCAAAGAATATACCGCCTGACATTAGCAAAATACTCGACGATGAATTTGCACGAGTGAGACTTGATCCGTTAGGCAATAATACGATTCTGAGTTTACCTGTGCGTGGTATTGGTACTGATGCCGGGCTTGTCAAATTAGAAGATGCCACATGGGAACGCTTTGTTCTTGATAACAAAACAGGGCAATTGTATCCAGAAAAATTCTATCTTGATGAGGGTCGCGGTACATATATCGAACAAAAGCTCGGTATTAGTGGTAATGAGGCTGGCAGAACAGACGACATTATCAATCGTATGACCCTGAATATTCGATTTTGGCAGAATATGCAGTCTCCAGAACCAGAACCCTTAAACGGTATACAGGCACGGCTAGTTTCATTGTTTGGTGGGCATCTAGGAGAAGTATACGATCCTGATGCGGCTGCTGTTGCGTTGCGATGGGCAAATGTGGATGAAGCATTAAATAGCCACACCGCCATTTTCTATAAATCAGTTGAAGACAAGATGGAAACATCTGGTTTAAATGATGTCCTTGAGGTACAGAATGTTCCACGTGGAACAGATGATGGTGTTTCAGTACCGATGATTGGAATGCAAGTTCCTGCTAATGTTATAAAAAGGCAACGCGTTGAGTTGCCAGACGGTAGCTTTATGGAAAATGTTCCTGTCTACGATTTATTTGCTGTAGACGAAAACGGAAAACGATTCCTAACTGATGATCAAATAGAGGGTTTACGTGAGATATTGCTTGGCGAATTAGGGTATTTGCGTGGTGCTGAAGAAAAAGTATTACCAAATTCAGGACAAAGTGTTACTGGATTATCTGCTGCTGAAGCAGCTCAAATATCTGAAGCCGCAGGTAGCGAGTTAAAAGATGATCAATTTGTCAATTTCTTTGACTTAATGGAGCACTCGAATCTATTAGCTACTCCAGATGGCACTGCGCAACTTGGTGTTTATGTTCCGCGTGATTTTGTCATACTCGCAAATGATGAAGTAAGTCGTGCTGCAGGAATCATGAATAACTCTAATTTCATGCGTCGTTCTGGGCGATTAGGGGTAGTAAATAGAGTTGATGTGGATGGAAATCCCGTACCAATGATGCCGGGAACCCATGATAATGAGTTCCAGTTCTTAGTAAATGAGTTAATTAAAGAGCAGGGCGGTATTGAATTTCAAACTAGTCTACCGCTTATTCTTGCTACACGTTATAAGGCAGGAGCACAGGCACTTAACGCATATAGGTTTAACCAAAAAATACGCGAGTTTGGGCTGAATGCCTTCCAGTATATTGAAGAGAAAAATCCAGAGATTCTAGCAGCTCCTTCTCGATGGTCAAGAACAATTAATTCTATTGAGAAGCAAATAGATGATCGTCAGTCAAGGCGTAAAGAGTTAAAGGGTTCTGTGCGCAATGCGAAACCTCTCGTCAGGAACATCTATAGGAATGTAGAGCGACTGAGAGAGCGAATAGAACAGACGGGCGAAGTTTCTGGTGTAGAAATATTAACTGTTAAACAGTCAATCATGCGTGACCTAAAGCTCATTGCCAAGATATCGGGCATGTTGCGAGCGCAACAAGCAATGGGCGTGAAGTTGCGTAATAAGCAGCGTGTACAGGAAGTTCTTTTGTATGGTACTCCTGAACAAGCAGATGAAGCACTAGCTAATTTTGAAGCAAGGTTTGATGAAGTTGATTTTGATCAAATCACAACAGTAGATCAGTTTAAGGAATGGGAATTACTTGCAAAGGAAATGTTTGATGATCAGTATGCCATTAATCCAGAAGGTATCCCGATAGAAGGCACTAAAACATTTAAAGAAGTAGCAGGGATTATTAATGAATTAGAGGCTCATGTTACGCAAATATATAGAATCCAAAGAGAAATACTTAAGAAATTTGATGAATTTGGCTTAGGAATTCCTGCTCGATTAAGTACTCCACTAGATGTATCTCCTAGAAGGCAAGCAGCTCAACGTGCTATAGAGGTTGATATCGATACGAAGCTGACTCGTTATACCGATGCTGACGGGCATTGGCAAGAGCCAGAAGATATTCAGGAATTTGAACTTGAGGCATTTCGGAGCTTTCGAGGCACGGAAGAGCAGCCGGGACATGGTAGTTCTGCACAATTAGCAAGGGATCTTAGGATTCCTAAAGAATTATTGGACCGACCTGGAGTTCTTGATCGTGATTGGCATCAAAGAGGGAGAGCCTTGCGTCCCGAGTCTTCAGTCCCAGAAGGCGAGCCATCAATGCCGATGGAGTATCCGTTAGAAGGTGAGCCTCCAGCGGGTATAGAAATGCCAGATGTATCTATAGATGCTGTTCGTATAGCCGCTTTTGAGCAAAAAGTAAAAGAAGAAGCTATACGGGCGAATATGTCAGAAGAGGAATATCGTGCATTAATGGTTGCGGAGGCTGAGGCTGCAGACGATATACCAACAACATTTAGCCCAAATCAAATTGAACAAGCACGACAGATAGAAAATACTCCTGAGCGCAGAGAAGCTATGAACGCTTTGATATGGGAGCTAGATGATTTAAATCGACTGAAGCAAACGCTCGATAGACCTTTAGATACATATAGAACAAGAAGCTATAACCCACTCAATACAAGTTTCGATACTCCTGCTGAAAAATTACGAAGAGCACCTACTGATGAGGAAGTGAAAAACAGCGACTATTATTGGTTTCTTCATAAAAAGGGAGATAATCTTGTTTGGTTTAAGCCTGTATTTAATGAGGAACTAGGTATAAATGAGTGGGTTGATGCTGGATCTGGTGCGGATGTTCCACAGAAACTTATTTCAAGCCTAGAAAGACAAGGTGATGTAGGCAATTGGGGTCGCCCGAATGAATATCCTGTTGCAGAAATACCGACAGATAATCTTGATATCGGACCTGCATATTCTCCGGACTTACGTCGTGGTGTAGATGGCGGAATGGGTAAATCTACACCGAGATATCGTCAATTTAAAGCAGACACGGAGAAAGAAATATTAGAAGAGATGGGATATGACTTCCCGCTAACTGGTCCCGGAACAAGGAACCGTGAGTTTCATAGACGTTATGGATGGGGCTTTACAGACCTTCAGCGGAAGGGTCGTGCTGATGCGGCTATGCGGGGAGAATTGGACGATTACGAAGGGCAGTCGTATAACCGTGGAGACGGCACGACTTGGGAAGATCAGCTTGAACTCAATCCCGGCGAACTGCGACCAGAGCCAGAGCTTCGTGGCCGTCCTCATCGCATTCCACGTCCCGGAGATGAACCGCTAACTATACAAGAGGCATTTGAGAACGATCAGTGGCAGCAATCATGGAAGGCTCAGAGGGCATGGGATAGGGAAAGGAGCCGTCGCGTCTTCCCTAAAAAAACCACAGTACGAGTAGTACGGCAAGCTATAGATCGTGCTGCAAATAAGATTGATGCTGCAGATCGAGCATTGCGACAAATAGGTACCAGTTATGTTGAGTTCATGACTGCTCAGAGCAATAGTGGGGCAGCTTGGGTTACTCGTCAGGATATTTTAAATAAAGAAATAGATGAATGGTTGCCAACTGATGAGCAGTTAAGTTGGCTGCTAGGCCCTAATTGGCAAGCACGAGTAGTACAGCCAGCTACAGATAGTGCTGAACGATTAGTAGAAACATTAGAAAACTTAACTCGTGAATATGCTCAGATTATGCGTCAGGCCGAGAGAGCTTCTCGACAACTCGACAATCTTAATAGAAAAGTAAGTGCTAATCAAATTGCTAAATCTACAAAGGAAGCTGGAAGAACGGATGCGGAAGCACGTATTAAAGCAAATGTAACTACGTTATTAATGATGCAACGTCAGCGAGCTTCGGGAGATGTTCTAAATAGAGAATTAGCAATACAGGAAACAACTGGACGTGTTGCTAAACGATTAGAGGATAGGTTTAAAGCAAGAGATACAGCTCTTGACAAGGAAATTAAGGCTTTAGAAGGTGAGCGCGAAAGAGCTATTCATGGTTATCATGCAGCGCAAAATACATTAGATGCAGAAATTGCTCACTATAATCAGCTTGATAATTTAAGCGACATGACGGGTCTTGCTACAACCTTTGATAGATCTACAAGAACAATGCCTAGTGTTGCAAAACAATTTGATGCAACGCCAGCTATGAAATCAGCCCCAAGACCTTTATTTGGTGGTACTGGTGAGCATATTGCTGCACTTAACGCAGAGATGCGAGCTGCAAGCGCAACATTAGACATGTCTGCTACTACTATCCAAGGATTATTTGCTATGGGTACACACCCTATAGAAGCAGCGAAGGCATGGTGGATGGTTACTGGAGCTTGGGTCAGGAATCCAGAGATGCGTAGGCAATGGTACGAAGAAAATGCTGCTGAGATTTCTCGAATGATTCGGCGCGGTCTGGTATGGATCGATGCAAGTGGGAATGAAGAATATTTATTACAGTCTAATACTCCTGTCTTTAGCAAAATCGGGAAAGTAATGGATCGTACTGCTGTTACTAAGTGGATATCTTCTACTCTTGCCTCCGGGCGAGACTTCTCCAACTGGCATTTCGCCGAGACAGGTAACTTGATGCGTTTCGTCATGGCAAAAAAGCTAGAACAAGGTGATTTTGTTATGCGAATGGCAGCAAAGGCTGATGGGCGTAAGTTAGAGCCTTTAACAGAAGATCAGTGGCGTAAAAGAATAGAAGTTATTAATAATGCTACTGGTATGGCTTCTGGTTATAAGCCAAGTTCAGCAGCTCAAATGGCTTTGTTTGCACCAAGATTCTTCCGTTCCCAACTACGAATGGTGCGAGATGCGGCATTCAGAAGTGATGAGGCTGGACAATTAGCGCGACGTTACATACTAACTACAATGATGACTGCGGTTACGTTGACTACAGCATTAAATGAGGTTCGTGGTGAATCTACGGATTACAATATCTGGAAAATCAATGAGCGAACAGGTGAGGCTTATTACAACACAAATGCTTTGAAAATTAAGAACATTGGCGGTAGAGACATTTCTTTACTAGGTGTATATGATTCATTGCTTGGCCTTATTGTGACAGGTATGGTAGAAGGGCCAGAATCCGCAGCAGTTCGTACATTGCGGACAAAAGCATCTCCGGGAGTAGGTCGCCTCTGGGATGCATTTTCGGGAACAGATTTTGCTGGTAATGAAGTGATCGTACAGCCAGTTAAAGATCCTATACAGACGATGCAAACTGCTGCTCGTATGGGTGCAAATTCATATACGCCTTTCTTTGTGGGCGATGTAGCTGAAGATGTTGCTCGTGGCACCGCAGGAGCACAGAGTCCATTTGTTATGGCTGGCGCATTTTTGGGTATGAAAGCATCACCTATGACTCCGAATGAACGTCGTAATTATCAGGTTACTAAGTGGGTGGACGAGCTTGGCCCTGAACAAAAACAAGAACTGGGTTTGTTGTTCCGTAATCAATTTAATGCCATGGAAAGTGTACCTGTCTCTGAATATCGTGATTTAACAGGTGCAGCGAAATCACGATTCAATCAAGAGTTTCCGTTATACGATGATTTGAATATTGAATCATTGCAAAAAAGAGCACGTCGTGGAGATGAAGGTGCGTTAGCGCAATTAAATAAAATTCTTATTGAAGATATTGCAATGGAAGAACAAGCTGCATTAGCAGATGCTTATGTTAAATGGCTGAATAATGAACCAAATATGCAGGGTATGGTTGTTCCTATGGACCCTGCGAAGATAATGTCTGATTTAACTGATATTCGTTATCGGGCATGGAAAGCAAAAAAGGCACAAGACAGATTCTTTGATCAGGAAACAAGCGATCCTGTAAGTGATGATCCTGTTCAACGTGCTTTATCTCAGTACTATCAGGCTATGGATAACAATACAATTCCAGGGACTAACCACGTAAATTGGAATCAGTTCAATCGTGATTTAGCTAAATTGCATAGGGAGTGGTCGCCAGCACAGGCGAATGCTATAGAAAACAGATCTCCTGCAAAAATACATCCAACCTTCCAAGAACTATGGGATGATAGGCAATTAGTAAACCAGAGTGCCTACTACGATGTCGCACAACAAATATACGAAAGACCTATTGTTCAACAGGCATTAACTGCTCTTATGGGTGAAGATGTGCCTTTGTATTATGACGGATTTACAGATTTGATTGAAGCAATGTTTGCTGATCCGAACATTGAACGACAACAGATGGCGTTTATATTAAGTCGTTTGAATGGGAAATTGGTACCAGCAATCCAAAATCAACGCAAGCAATTAATTGCCGAACAGCCTGAAATTGGTGAAGCCTTACAGAGGCTTGGAAGAATTAGACCTAATCGTCAGCAAGTTATGCAAGTTGCATAGCGTTGACGTTTTATATGGTATGAGAGACAATCAGTGAAAGGAGAACCAAGTGGTTAACGAAGCTGCTCCCATTTCTCAGAGCAATATGAATGCTCCCGACGACGATCTAGAAAACGTCGAGGATACATTTACGCTTGAGGAAGAAGACTCGGCAGAAGTTCTTGAGACAGAATATGCGACAAAAGATGAATTGGAAAAAATACGTCCAATGCTCGGTCGCGCTACGTCTGCACTCGACCAACTTCAGAATCGTACAAATTCCATGGCATCCCAAGAAGATCTTACGTCGATACGTGAAGAGCTTAATCAATTGCGCAGTTTAATGGAGTTAGGATTGAAGGACTTTGCATCTGAAGATGTAATGACTGAATTGAATAACCAGAGAGCTGCCTTAGATAAGGCTGCAGATCGTGAGACATTAAGGTCGGAATTGATGCAGGAACTTGGTCAATCACCCGATACGAATGTAAATTCTGGCGCGATTGATGATACGTCATTACAAGCTGCATCGAATCAGGTATTAGCATATGCAAGAGGAAAGGGTGTAGACCCGAACCTGTTACCTGCTGATGTTTGGAATATGCAGCCCGGTCAAACATTAGATGATGCAGTAAGAGCTGCTGAAACTGCTGTTGATAACATGGCTAGTGAAGACACATCTACGGCTCGACGTTCAAAAAGAAAGAATGCCGACCCCCAAAATGGAAACTCACCATCAAGAGCTGGCGGATCTACGTCATATCGAGGATTGAATCTTGAGAAATTGTCAAAAATGACGCAAGACGAAATATCCGCTATTCCGAAAGATGTTGTGGATAAGGTCTTGACGCAAGGAACTTAAGGAGTAATAGCAATGGCTATTGAAAACTTTATTCCTCAGATTTGGTCAGGCAGAATTCTCGAAAACTTGAACAAGCAGCACGTATTCGCAGCTCGTTTGAACCGCGATTATGAAGGGGAAATCAAAAATTTTGGTGACTCTGTGCGAATTAACAGTTTGGGTACAATTACTATTGCGGACTACACAAAGAACGGGACTATTAACAATCCTGAAACTTTGCAAGGTTCCGATATGGTTCTTGAAATAACTCAAGCTAAGTACTTCAATTTCGAGATTGATGATATTGACCGATGGCAGCAAAAACCAAAACTGATGGATGCTGCTACGAGGGAAGCCGCCTACCAAATGGCGGATGGAGTTGACACATATCTAGCAGACTCATTGGCTGCTGATTCAACAAACAATGTCACTGGTGGTGGTGGTGCGGTATTAACTATCGGCACTGGCGCTGGTGAAACAAATGCATATGTATCCTTGGTAAACGCAGGTGTTGCACTTACTGAACAAAACGTACCTACACAGGGCCGTTGGGCAGTAGTTCCACCTTGGTTTGAAGGTATGTTGCTGAAAGATGATCGATTCGTGAGCTACGGTACTGTAGCAAACCGGGACGATCTGAAGAACGGCAATATTGGTCGTGCTGCAGGGTTCGATGTTTATGTATCGAATAACTGTTCATCGCTTGGTGGTCTTGGCGTAAACTTCTACATCCAAACAGGTGTAGATATGGCTGCTACCTATGCTGAACAGCTTAACGATACTGAGGCATATCGCCCAGAATCTAGCTTTTCAGACGCTCTAAAGGGCTTGCACCTTTACGGCTGTAAGGTTACTCGACCATACGCATTGTGCTACATCTACGGCACTGAAGGTACATAGGGAGGATAGATAAATGGCTATAACAACAGTCACGGTAACTGACCTGACCCTAAATACGGAAAGTGCTGACCTGAACGCTGGAGCATTTGGTACTCTTGGTACTCTTATTGCGACAGGTGCAGACGGCTTTAACGTAGACTGCAGCAACTATGGAGATAGAAAACTTCTTTTTATCTTCACAGATCAGGGTGCTGCTGGCGATGATGTAACAATCACTGCTGGTAACAGACCTCCTTCACAGAGGGCTGATCTGGGAACAACCGTAATTACGATGGACGCGAGTGATACACGCGCGGTTACTCTTGAAAACGGTCAATTCCTTGGGCGTGGTCTAGGTTGGTCAGTGGGAAACCACGAACAAAACATTAGTGGCACAAGCGCCGGGAATGCTACATACCTATTGGTATTAGCTACACCGCGCGACCTCTAAGGTTGTAATATAGAGTGATAGGGCAGACTGTTCTGGGGAGGAGTCTGCTCTGTCATATCTATTATTTAGGAGAACATAATGGCAAGTGATCAATTAGAAAACAGCATCATCACACGCCTGATAGATGGCAACGGCTATCTGATGAGTCCTGACGCGACATATTACATATCGTTGCACACAACGGACCCAGGAGACACAGGCACAGGTGAGTTAACATCCGCCTACGGATATGTCCGTAAGTCATACACAACATCTGGTGGTTGGAACGCAGCTTCAGGTGGTTCTACATCAAATTCAGGTTCTATAACCTTTGCAGCCGCTTCTGGTGGCGATTGGGCAGGAGCAAACTTTTTCGGCATTTGGAATAATGCTGCAGGAACATCTGCTAACTTCATGCTCGGTGGTCCATTAACAGGTGCTCCGATAGTCTGCACTGATGGAGACGCTGTGCAATTCTTGGGTGGTAGCCCGGGCGCATTAGTAATTACCTGTACATAGGAGTAAGCGATGCCTACAGTAAACGGTCCTGATGAGATTACTACCTTAGAAGGTGGTAACAATAAAGTCTTCTATTCCAATAACAGTGGCGAAATCACTGAGTTAGCTCTCGGTGCATCTGGCACAGTACTTACCAGTGCAGGAACGGACGCAACTGCAAATCCACCTACATGGGAAGCTGCTGCTTCAGGTGGAATCTACGCAACAACAACCAATTCGGGATCTACTGCCATTACTGCGGGAGACGTATGTGTACTGATGTCAGATGGCACAGTAAAAGAAGTATCATCATCATTTACTGATGGCATTACGATAGGAACAAATACCGCAGGAAGCTCTACCTATGGATATGTGCCAAGTTACAAAAGTGCTTGGTGTGAAGATAATTTAGGAAATATATGGGTTGTATCTGGTGACGGATCAGGTGCGGCTGAAATGTATCTAACCGCGCTTACTATTACCTCAAGCGGATCTACTACTACTGTGACATGGGGAACTCCTTATGCAGTTATTGGCTTTGGAGGAACGTACACAAATAGTATGCAATGCGTGTGGGATGCTACTGCTAATAAAATAGTTGTAGTGGCATGTGTAGGTAACAGTACTTGGTATGCGGAGCATCTAACTCCCTCTGGTACAGGAGCGAGTGCAACTATAAGTTCAGAAGGAAATTCAACCGTTATAAGTTCGTCTTACGGTTCTACAGTTCCTCCCATTATTGATTATGTAGTAGACGGAAACGGCGATGGTGGTGTTGCCGTATTATTTCCGGGCGCTTCAGTGGGTTACGGAGTTCAAACGCAAACATGCTACGTAAATGGTACAGGTTTCGATTTTGGAACACTAGTACAAAATGCGTTTAACGAAACATCAATACAAATCGGTGACGGCTATTGGGATTCAACAAACAATTTATTCTTTTCTGTTTGGGGTCAAAGCAATGGGTCAACTCAGGCTATGACAATGACCTATACAGGTGACTCATTAGAAATACGTGGTGGAAATACTAACGTAACTCAAGTGACATATGATGGAAGTTCCTCAGCGCAGGCTTACGGTGTATCAGTGGAGCACATAGAGCATTTAGACAGGGCGGCTGTGTACCTAAACTTTACTAGTGGTAGCGCAGCTTACTGGCAACAGATTCAATTATGGGACCCACAGGCAGGTGGAAATTATGTACCTGACGGGAAAGATACTATGTTTCAGACCACCAGTAACGCTACATCTGATTTGTGGGCAGGTGCTCAAGTAGGTGGTTATAACAGTGGCATGAACACTAGGCAAGTACCTCTACTTTATGACGCAGTGCATGATGCCACGTACTGTATGTACGGATCTGGTGAGCCAACAGGGGCAAGCAGCAGCATGATAGTGGATTTGTTAGATATAACAGCTACTACTATAGACCGAGCGAGTCTTACTGACGCTACTGTCACAGCGTTTAACTTCTCAACTAACGAGGGGGCATTTCAATTCGTTGGACACGCGGCTACTGCTGATGTCAGAAATGCTGCTGTTGTGATGTTTAACAGCAGTACTAATGCGGCTTCGGCACAAGGCGTGTTTTTAGGAGTTGGCGCTACAACGGACTCAGCGTGGCTAGGTGTAGCTAAAAACTCTACGTCAGGTGCAGCACAAGCTATTGAAGTGTACGTGCTTGGTGGTATGAGTGATGTGCATACTGGATTGACTGTAGGTTCTGATTATTACGCTCAAACAGATGGCAGTATCGGCACAACAGTTACTACAGCCGATAAATTTGTAGGTCGTGCTATATCAGCTACTAAATTACTGGTTGAAAACACAGGAACGGGTACAGGTTAATGGCGCAAATAATCAGACGTAAATCAGACAATGTAGTGGAATTTATTTTTGATAAATACGACACGATTACATTAGAAGCCACTGGTATGACAGTGAATTTAGGTAGCACCACTAGGCCTATTGATTGGGTTACTGCTCCTTATGTAGCTAACGCTACAACGCATGAAATAGTAAAAGACATAACCCCTCCTGCGCGTTTTTGGCCTTACGAAATTATGAAATACGACGGTAGCTGGACAACTGATGAAGATCGCAAAACAGCATACATAGGATTTGGCAACACAACTCCTGAAATGTTAAATATCGAATAGGAGCCTGACATGGTATTACAAGTACAAGTCTCTGGTACAAAGACCACTGATGGTACCGAGCAAACCCTAGGGACATCCACGTATGTTGGTGTACATGTTGTTCAAATTGACTTATCTGCTATGCAAGCAGGAGATACGCTACGTCTGAAGGTAAAGACAAAGACACTCACGTCAGGTACAACAAACGATTTCATAGTCCAGACATTCAGTGGTGTACAGGCAGAGCCAATCATCCAATCAGAGCCAGTAACTTCTCCATTCTCATTTACGGCTACGATAGAGCGTACTGGAGGCTCTGACAGGGCATACCCTTGGTCGATTAACTCAGTCTAGGAGTAGGCATGTCATTATCATCACTGCTGTTATTTTCTAGCGGACAGTTTGTACAAGCTGCAGGTACAGCTACTATTAATGTGAGTACTACTGGTACTGCTCATATCTACGAGATACTGCCAGCAGCAGGTACGGCATCTATATCTGTTACTGGTTCAGCGACAGCAAATATATTTTCTTTAATACAAGCAGCGGGAACTGCTACTATAGACGTATCAACGACAGGAGATCCAATGACTACAATAGCAGTGGATGGGACTGCAAACATCGCAGTTTCTGGGGACTCGGCAGAACTTCAAACAGTTGGCGCAAGGCTCATGGCTAAGTGCTATGTCTCGCAAATACCAGAGAGTTCTGGCGACAATGTATACGCACCTATCCGTCACATTGAGATGCGTCGTGGAGATAACCTCATCTTGTACCTTCGGTTTAGGGACTTACGAGAGAACGTATACCCGTTAACTACTGCTGGTAATCTGGCATCTATTTGGTTCACAGTAAAAGCTCGCTATAGTGAACCAGACTCAGGAGCAATCGTACAACGCAAGATTGGTGATGGTATTTACGTTACAGACGGGCCAACAGGCGAAGCACAGGTGGTATTTACCCATGCAGAAACATCAATCCTGGGGGCTAGAGAATATGATTATGTCTGGGATGTGCAGATTAGACGAGATGTCTATGGGTCTGAATCCATTATTTCGACTGCAGCTACAGGCACTATGACGGTCAATCCAGATGTAACTATTGATGTTGCAGCGCATGTAGAGGTGTCTTCATAATGAGTATGATCGGCTTGGATATCTTGCATGGGTTTTCTAAATTCATTGGTGACTATTGGGTCGGAGAAACCAGCACTGCTGGTACTACCACTACTATGGTTGATGATAAGCTCAGTCGCTTTGGTGATGATTCTCTGGTCGATTTCTATGTACGTCCTATTCAGGACCAAAACATCTACGAGGTTAGACGTTTAGACAGCTTTATTTCTAGTAGTGGAACTATGACATTTGCACCTGCTTATACTGTGGCACCACAGATCTTCCAGAAATATGAGCTACATAGGTACGATCCTGCTATTAAATACCAGTGTATTGATGAAGCCCGGTACCGAGTCATTGATGATCTGTTCAAAATCGTATATGACGATACACTTACTGGTGATGGATATAGTACAAGTTTTGACATACCTAGTTCTATTAGGCAAGGCCCTGTCAGGGTCTATGAAGAAAGTCCTATGGACACGAATACTACATGGAATCTCCTTTCTACTCCTAATATCGATGCTTTAACTAACTGGACATCTACTAATTTCACAGCAACTCTAGAATCTGATGCTACGTCTGATGTGACTGTGCCTAAATATGGAGACAGTTGCACTCGTTTGTATACTACCGGGAGTGCTGTCGCTACATATGTGCAGGATGTTGCCAATATGTCCAATGTCACTGCATCGAGCGCAGCGGGGCGCAAAATGACATTTGGTGTTTGGGTATACTATCGAGGCTTTCCGAACGCTCAGAGCGTGTATGCGTCGATTGCGAGCAATTCATCGGACGCAATCATCTCTCAAATGCATACTGGCAATGGTTGGGAGTTATTAATTGCAGAAGGTGACATCGAAGGAAAGAACAGCACAACACTACAAGTCAAAATTACGGCGGAGACTGATAGTCAGGGAACTGTCATATTTGCTGAGAGGGCTTGGTTTTATTTTGGCGACTCTAGCCGTATTACGGATCGCTACAATCACCTCATGGGGCGAGAAGTTCGACGCGATGATGTCGTTCAGAAAGTATATCTAAACTTTATTGCTGGATCTGGTAATCAATTACGCCTTGAAGGTCGTGATTATATTAGTAGTCTTGGTACTGGTACTGCACAAAATACAAGAACAATGGAAGTAGATGGTGCAAGCGCACAAATTCTGTATGCTTCTGCTGCTCAGATACTCTTTGAACGTGAAGGTATGAGTGCAGAGTCCATGGAGCAGCTACAAAACAGAATCGCTCTTGCTGATAGGCGAAAATCACAGGTCAAAGATAGGCTTGTGATGCCATTCGCTCCATCAGTTAAGAGTGCATATGGCTAAGTCTTCAAATCGTGGCACATACGATGTCTTTTTTGAAGTCGATGGTGACAAGATCGGCTTTAATCTTGCCGATGGAGAGAACGATGTTGTCGGTTATGCGACTGGACTAGCTCCTGCAATTGCACCAAGGGTAGACAATGCAGCGTTTACATTCTCGTCTGTACCACCAGAGATAAAGGTGCCTATTACCTTTGAAGACTGGTCAGGAGGTGCTGGCTATCCTGTTGCTAGTACTAATCAGCCTATTGTGTATAACTATGGAATACGAGTAGATGGATCAACTCCAGGAAAATTAAGTCGTGTTGGTACTCAGCTATATTATGAACGAGATATATATCCTGTTGACGGATTTGGCGATCAGGATTGGATGCCAACGGGGTTTGGTCGTGTAAAACATACAAGTCAAGGTACGTTCTTGCTGGCTGGTGACATATACCTATGGAATGGTACTGCGTGGACACTTTCGTATGAAACACATACTTCTGATGGCATAAAGTTTGAATTGGCATTGGACATTATTGAGTTCAATGGATATGTATTCATTTCACTAGTTGATTATTGGGGTAGGTATAGCAGTGGTACACGATTAGGGTATACCTATGTGTATACAAATGATAGCGGAGGTAGTTGGACAAACGCTGCTGGTGCAGGAATAGAACGTGATCATTTGTATTTTGCGGTTAAAGGGCAAACATCAGGTAATCCGATTATGTATGGAATAGATAAGACTGGTGAGTTACGCAACAATGCTACTGGTATTGCTGCGTGGTCTGCTGCTATTCAGGTTGGTGAGACAACCGAAACTGTAACTGGTTTACTGGAACATAATGATGTTGTCTACGTGTTCAAGACGAATGGTATCTACAAATTAAACGCTGCTGGTACTGGTACAGAAGATGTCTGGATTGGTGCTAAAGATACAACAAACGAGACTAATGGCAGCACTCCTGTACTATTTCGTGATGGGAATATTTATTGTACATATGATGGTTACTTAATTCAGTTCAATCCATCGACAAATACCTTAGTGCGAATATTCCCTATACAAGCAAATGATTTCTATAGCGGTCAGATAAATGCTATTACTACTGATGGTGAGTGGTTGTATATAGCGTTCCAAACTGACTGGTCATATGGCGAAGAGTATATAAGTGGCAATTCTACTTACAGAAGTAATCATTATACTCACATACTCAAGGGAGATCCGAATGTTGGTGGATTCCATCCTATTGGTGTAAATGAGTATGGGAATGTGCGTAATATTAGTGCAGTCCCTCCCGGCTCTACAGGTCGCGCAAATCCAGAATTGCATCTTCTTACTGCCATAGACAGAATTTATAACAATGTGACAATTGGGCCACGCGACTTTAATATCTGGGATGGTTACATAACATTACCGCGTTCAGGAGAAGACTTTAGTACTGATACGAATGTAAATGATAATGAACTTGGATATACAAGCTATGTTTGGGGACCGTGGGTTGACCTAAATGCAATTAATATAGACAAGTACATTGCATCGGTACAAGCAATTGTAGATAATGCTAGCTCTGGTTCATGGTGGGATTTATACTGGCAGTTTGATTATGGTGTACACGACAGGGTACTTGGGGCTGTAGGTGGTGGACAGCAGTGGATTGATCTTAATACTGGTAGCCCATATACAGACTTTTATTGGACTTTCGATAATCCTCTTACTTCAAGGAGCAATGACGCTAGCATCATGTCTGGTGCGTCGCTAGAAAGATGGCGTTCTATACGTTATGTACTAGAAGGCGTAAATCAATCAGGAACATCAGAGAATGCATCTTATCCACGCTCGGTAGCTATGGAGGCTGCTGTGCTTCCTGAACGTGTGCGTACCTGGAGACTCCAGGTAGAAGTGTCTGATGGCTTAGAGTTACGTGGTGGTGGCAAGCAACGTGATGGATATATTCGTCAGCGTAACTTCTTGTTCGATTCTCCTGCGAAGCAAATGACATATTACGACCGTGACGGTCAGAACTATGTAGTTAAAATACAAGATATTCAGTCTGCTGGTACCCGTAGAGGTCAGGAGAGTGACTATGAAGTGTATAGTATTTCATTAAGTGAGTTAGTTCCGAACACGATAACGACTCCATTATTCTATTGGGGTAATGGTTCATGGAACCGTGGTCAGAGATATACTGTGTAAGGAGTCATTATGGGTGCATCATATTCAGGAATAACAGATGTCTCGGCTGGTAACGTAGCTGCCGTCCTTGATATCAATCAATTTAAGCAAGCCTTAGAAGGGCAACGAGATTTCGTGCCGTTGATCTGGGCGACTGACGATAATAATATTATCTTGCGTATTGGTGATGCTGCAGGAGCAAACTTTCTTGACATTCAAGATTCTGCAGGAGTGAGTCAGTTTAAGGTAGATAGTAATGGAAATATTACAAGCACTGATGTCCTTACTTCTACTCGGATTGTGCGGCTTACTGCTGATGTAAGTGATTCCAGTGGTACGCTTCAAGATGTGACGGGTATGTCATTAGCTATTGGCGCTAATGAAGTATGGACATTCCAGATGTTTGCTATGTATCTGGCAGATACTACTCCCAATGCGCGTTTTGGATGGACTGGACCTGCTGGATGTCAGGCTACATGGGCACATACAGGTGACCCTACATGGAATGCTACTGGTGTATCAACGTACAACTATCCGCGATCTATTGGTGGAAACGTAAATTTAAATGGTTTTGGTACTGCTGACCCTACAGAGGTAAATTCTACAACCTTTAGCGGTACTATTGTTAATAGTAGTACCGCAGGAACATTCCAGCTTCAGTACTCCAGAGATGGTGCGAGTGGTACCTCTACACTGAAGGCTGAAACACATATAATCTTTACGAAAGTGAGTTAACCATGGCTAACAGTAGTAAGAAACAAAAGTGGATTCAAGATGCTATCAAGCGACCCGGAGCCTTTGGCAAGAAGGCTAAGGCTGCTGATATGAGTACTGCAGCGTATGCAAATAAGGTTATGAGAAATCCGAAAGACTTTTCAACACGTACCCGCCGACAAGCAAGCCTTGCAAAAACTCTCATGGGCTTCAATCGAAAACGGTCTACTTAATAGATATTCCCTTATCCTTATTGGTGTTATTAGTACTTATCGGTAATGGTAAGTGGATAAGGGAGTTATTCTATGGCAAGATTAAAATTCAGAGGGCAAATAGACGGCCTAAAATACACACAACATCCTGTGAACGGCACGATAAGTAGTTTCTATAACGTAGTCAGACCTGAGCTTTCAGGCGGCAAGGGTCATTCGGGCCTAGATATTGCTGCTCCTGAAGGAACCCCAATTACAGCACCCATGGAAGGAACAGTTAAAGATGTATTTACGACGGAAGACACGGGATGGAGAGAAGGGTTCGCTAAAGTTTTTGGGAACTGCGTCATTCTTCGTCATGACGACAGCGACGGTAGTCTTCTTGGGTACACTCTGTATGCTCACATGGCTGGAGCGCCAAGCGTCGAGCGTTCTCAATCCGTCACCAGAGCGCAAGTCCTAGGTGAAGTAGGTAACACTGGTCAAAGTACCGGGCCTCACTTACATTGGGGTTGTACTATCTCGGACAATCCATACATGCAAAGAGCCAAGGGGTTGAATGATCCACTCAAATTCATAGATAATAGTGAAGTTGATGTAGAAGTTGATGATACTGATGAGAGACAGCAAAAAGCCAACGATATGATGGATGCTGCGCAGAGTATGATGAACGATATCGTTGACGACTTACAAGGCAAGGTAGACGACATGGAGGTCGCTAATGGGTAAAAGTACAAAGAAGAAAAAAGGTCGGAGGTACTAAATGAACGAGGAATATCGGGACATAATTGAGCGAGCAGTCTCCACGGCTGTGCAAGCTGCAATCGGCGTGACTGCTGGTATGTCCATGGCGGATATGGATATGGATGCCATGATGCTTGTGGGTACTGTTGCTGTTAGTGCTGGTGCATCTGTACTAAAAGGTGCAGTAGCTCAGAAGCTAGTTGGTGACGACTCGGCAAGTTTGGTAACATTAAAGCGCGACCCTAAGACCGGGCGCTTTATGTCAACGAAAAAGAAGAAGAAGGGATAACTCTCCATGGATAGAATGGAACGAAGCCTAAACATTAAAGCTGTCGCAGAAGCAACGCTTGTTTCTGAGGAAGTTGCTCAGGCTGAAGAAGCTGCAAAGGAAGAAGCTGCCAAAGCAGAAGCTCCAGCTAAAAAACCCGCTGCGAAGAAAAAGGCTCCTGCAAAGAAAAAGTCTTCGTAGATTAAATGGCAGACGAAGCTGAAAAAGATCAGAAATCGACCAGTAGTGGTACTACTATTACTGGAGTTCAGCTTCTAGTCGGGGTTATCTTCGTACCTGTCGTAATGGTCTGGCTGGCACTGGGTGCCAGAATCATATGGTCAGCTACGGGAAACCCCGAAACTTTAGACCAAATTGAGGGGCTTCTCACAGCTCTCGCGGTCCTTTCGCTACCTGTATCTGCAGGATTGGGAAAACTCTTTGAAGCATTTTCATCTGAGATAGAAGCTAGAAGAAGGGATGAATAATGTATGAGTACAAGGTAACACTAGACAGGGTCGTTGACGGCGATACGTGTGATGTAAATATTGACTTAGGCTTTGAAATTTGGCTCGCAAAGCAAAGAGTCAGGCTATATGGTCTTGATACATGGGAGAGCAGGACAAGAAATTTGTCTATAAAAAAGAAGGGCCTAGCAGCCAAGGCCTACACCAAATCCATACTTGAATCAGCAGAAGAAATTACGCTCATCAGTTACGGTCGTGGTAAGTATGGTCGAATCCTGGGGGAACTCATCTGTGATGGCGAGAACCTGAACGAGTTGTTGATAGCAAACGGTCATGCTGTTGTATATGATGGTGGTACTAAGACATTAGCGAGTTGAAATGTGGATATACCTCCCGATAAATTCATCTCAATCTGCTCAGGAGCAGGTGGATTGGACATCGGAATTAAGCGAGGAAGTGGCAACCGAGTTCTCCCGGTCTGCTACGTGGAAAACGAACTCACTGCAGCCTCTATATTGGCAACGCGCATGGAAGAAGCACGTCTTCCTGCCGCGCCTATTTGGACGGACATTACAACTTTCGACTTCTCAGCTTGGAAGGGAGTTGAAGGAATTGCAGGAGGCTATCCCTGTACGCCATTTGCCCATAATGGAAAGAGATTGGGAACTTCCGATTCCCGATTCATATGGACATATATTGCACGAGGAATCGAAACAATTAGACCTATTTGGTGCTTCTTTGAGAATGTCCCCACTCATCTTGGCAGTGGATTTATTGAAGTCTCAAAAGACCTTTTCAGCTTGGGTTACGAAGTTGCGGCGACACTCGTTTCTGCGCAAGAAGTCGGTGCTTCACACGACAGAGAAAGACTCTTCGTATTGGCAGTCGAACGATCTGCTTTGGCGAACGCCAATAAAATCAGAAATAAAAAAAGGGTCAGCAACATTAACGAGACAAGTAGATCCGGGAGCTATGTGGACATTTCGTACAACTATCCGCCGCGACCCCAGAGCGAAGATTGGCGAAAAATACCAGCCAACCTCCAACCATCGTTACCTAAATCCGAATTTCGTAGAGTGGTTAATGGGGTGGGAGATAGGGTGGACCTCAGTCGAATAGATCGCATTACAATATTAGGTAACGGCGTTGTTCCTAATCAAGCAGCTTATGCATGGATTGAATTATGGAATGAACTATCTGCTGTGCGCGAGGGGGCGTTTAGGGTGTAACTAGGGGGGAAGGATAGCCGGTCGAAAGGAAGTATTGCCGAAAAGGATACAATACCCGACTGCCGACTCCCCCTAGTCACAGGAGGTGACGATGAACAGATCGTCTATAGCGTCAACTGTATCATATAACGGATACTGCTGAAACTCGTCAGCACTCATACCACCTATATGCGTATTCCATTTCTCGTATGTTTGCTGTGCTTTAGGTGGTGGATAGAAGTCATTTGTTTCTTTTATAAAGTCTCCGCCTTTACCGCAGGTAGCAGCAAGCCAGAGAGCTTGAAAGAACCTGTCGTCAGCAGTCCAAACATCACCTGCAAGATGGCTACTACCCGTAACCCATGGTCGCCAGCCTGATTCACATACAGCTACACGAAATTCCCATTTCGTCATGAGCACGTAGTCCACAGATGCTTCTGCGTTAACAGCAACCTTGTCTGGCGCAGCTCGTGCGCTAATTCCTACAGGTGTGGGCGGTACTATCTCTGGTGTAGCTATCTTTTTAGGGACAGGGACTTCGGGTACATGTATGTATATATCGTTAGCAAGCCCCATCGGGAGCATGATAGCTATTGCTATCCCTACCCCCAAGGCAAGAGCTTTATACACTACTGAACCGAGACTGGCTGCTCTACGTTATTTGTCGCGTTTAGTTGTTGTATTTTCGTTGTATTCGCAACAATAAAGCTAGCCGCATTTATTCCCGTTCCGTCACCAATAATTGAGTTCTGAATGGTCAGGGTACCAGCATGAATATTATCAAGGTTGATACCTGCTCCATACGCAGATACGTTACTGATAGTTAACTTACGGCAAAAGCCATCAGCCGTACTTGTATCAATGATTATTCGGTCATAGGTTGAGTTCGTAACCGCAGGAACCGATACCGTACCTCTGATTGATTGCACCACAATATCCTTTGGAGTCGCACTCATTGTCGGACCAATGGATAATCCATCAGCAATATTGTTTGTGATATTTAGCACGTATATTTCTGAGCTGCCAAGATTTAAGGTCTTAGCTTCTAGCCCATCTAAGATAACTTCATCACAAATCAAATCATGACCATTTCCAGATGAGCCAACAATTTGCAGCGCATCAGTTAAACCAGAAGCCTTACCAATATCCAGACCACTTAATGTGATGTCTCCTGCTCTGGCTCCTGATAGATTCAACTGAAGTGTCATTGTTTGTAGTTGTCGTGTTTCTGCAGGAGTAGTATCAGTCATAAACTGATCCCAATCCTGACCGACCTTAACTGCTCTATCTGGTTGTACATAGGAAGCAGTGTAGAGAGCTGGCTCAGGCCATATCGGAGCTGCTTGTAAGCCACGTACTGCCGACATAATAGCGATTGTCATGACAACTAGACCAACTGCTAAACCGAATGTCCCTACTTTCCATACACCACCTACAATACGAAGCCCTCTGATGGATGGAATGCTTAAGTTCAGGGACTTTTGGCCTTTGACTGCAGGAAGTGTTAGGTTAACTCCCGGCGTTCGCCAGTTCGGTATTCGCAAACGTATTCGCGGCAGCCGAACATCTGGTATAACAAAGAAAACTTTTTTTAAAAAAGACTTTTTATTTTGTTGAGTAGAGTTCGACGAGTTCGTCGATTTCTTCGGGGTGTGTTCTTGTTCCATCAGGCAAATCCTTAATTACAAAACCATGAATATGGATTAGGTCACTGAACCCATCCATCTCATCCATCCATTCTTCAAGTATACATTCGCAGTCATAAAAATGTTCATCGTGGTAGATACACCACCAATCTTCACACATCTCGCATCGGTTCTCGGTTGCGTCTTCATACAACACAAGCCTATTCACTGCTGTTCCATCGGGCGCTACTAAAAAATTAGACAAAATAAAATCCCCCCTTTCAGGGGGATCTTACCACGGGTATTTGATGCCGTTTAAATATTATATACCTAGGCCTCCCTGCAGTGTGGTATTTGAGTGGTACTGATTGCACCATTTCTGTACCGTACAGTAGCTTTCGCACCTTCGGGCGGTCCCTGGCCGCGTCTCTATTATCATGCGCGATTTACTTGACGCTACAAACTGTGCAGCATCGTTGTAATTATCGAATACCTTACGTGCTCTAGGTGCTGTGGCGCTGGTTTTCGCAGCGTAGGTGGTATCACCTTGCCATCTTTCTTCCTTAGAGCATAAGACAAGCTCTTGATCTGGTTGCTCACGCGCTTCTCTGTGAAGTGCTACGCGCTCACTCAGGTATGCAAGGGTCTGTTCTTTGTCCCATATCGGAACCTTGACTACTGCAGCCTTCTCGGGCGGGTAGTCCTTAGTCCGTTTCGACATGGCTTCTGACCAGTCACGAAATAGGTAGACAATCTCTAGTCCACGTACAGAGAAGCCATTAGCCTCTGCGAGTAGCTTATAAAGATTGAGTTGCCTAATCCTATCTTCCTTCATACCGAAGATAAACTCCCAGACTGAGACACGCTTATAGTCCTGAATGACATTGCGCTCTAGGTCGAAATAGTCCATAGCGCCAGTTATCATCATTCCGTCATGAGACGCAAATAACCTGCGCTCCACTAGGCCTTCGTGCTCGGCTATCTGTTGCCCTGCTTG
>VTLG01006883.1_pt1 | contig 41065 bp, 49 predicted proteins | sample 4694571 | NCBI WGS metagenome assembly VTLG01 (sample SAMN12604809, study PRJNA352737) | marine metagenome | biome: ENVO:00000447; feature: ENVO:00000209|ENVO:00000569|ENVO:01000036; material: ENVO:00002151; isolation source: viral sequences binned using virsorter ...
TTTCTATATTACCAGAATGGTTGGAACAAGATTAAAAAATGTATTAAATACAGTTTTTAACGAAACACTTGGAACAGCAATTCAAGAAACATTAGAAACAATTGAAGAAATCACTGAAGAATTGGAAATTATTGCTGAAGCAGCAAGTGAAAGAGAAGAAATTTTTAATATAATAGAAAGCACTCGTGTTTGTTTAAATCAGACTAATGATTTTAAGATTTTATATGATTATTCCAATAATGATTATAAAATGGTGTTAAATGATTTAACTGAATTTCAAGAATATCAAAGATATGGTTTATATGGTACTAGTTCTGATCACCAATATACCATAAAAAATATACCATTTAATCATTACATAGCAGTTTTAAACCAAAAACAAAATTCTACTGGACAAGACATTTCTAATTTTATTACTTATACAGGTAACTCATACGCTATTCCTAGATATAAGGTTGTAAATAATAATACATATGCATTTTATACAAATGAAATAACAATTACTGTAAAAAGTAATTTTATGTATAATATGGCCGGAGAGAATTTTATAGATGGTGGGATTAGTTTATATCATTACGAATTAGGGTATATGGGTATGGAAAACGCATTCATTTATACTACTGATTGTGCTGGAGTTGTTGGTGCTACTATTCCTGAACCAAACGCTGCTTGTGTAGATATGTCAAATATTGTAGTTACAAATGGTTTATTAAATAATACACCAGTATATCTTTTAAATAGTGAATATAAAAGTTTTTATTACTTAAATACGGGTACATATATTTTTACGGATATTTCTGCGTTAACTCCAATGAATATAATCGTTAATAATTCTTCAAGTGGACTATTATTTAGTGGTAGTGATTTATCAAATGCAAGTATAACTGGTGTAGATGGTAATACATACTATTATGATCAAACCGTATTAACTGTTGATGGAGAATTTTTGTCATCTGATTTAAATTTAATTTTATATGATGCTACTAATGATATAAGTTATATTCAGCCCCCCTTTTATCATAGTACTACGTGTACGATAGAATTAATTGGTGCGATTGAAAATGTATCAATTCAACTTTTTATGGAACTAGCAAATTTAGAAAATGGTATCGAACAAGTAACAGAAGATGTTAGTACCTATCAATTATTAATAATAAAGTTAAATATTCTAATAAAAATTTTAACAATTGTAAATAAATTGGTAGATTACACTTTAAAATATTATACGCAAAATGGTATATTAGATTTAAGTGGAACTATAAATGAAGAAAGAACTGGTAGTAATGTTAATTTAGCGTCAAAAGCAGTATCAATTAGAGAAAAAGTACAATTACAAATAGATAGAATACAAGATCAAATAGATTTAGTAGAAGATGATGAATCATATCAAAATTATTTAAATGATTTAGAAACTCTTGCACAGGTATCAAAAGCAGAAGTTCTTGAAATTCAAAATGCAAATAAACAGTTTATTACTACGGCTGCTTCAGCAGTGACCGATTTAAATTTTCAATTAGACCCATTTACTGATAATGAAACAGTTGAAATTATACCAGATCCCAGTTTTTCTGATGGGATAACAAGATGGTTTGCAACAGGTGATAGTATTGATAATGGAAATTATAAAGGTAATATATTATTATTAGAATTTTTATCAACTGGTGATTACTTAAACAATAATACTAAGTTATATCCAACCTATTTTATATCTTCAGACCCTTCTTTACTTTATTATGATAGAGATAATAATAGAGTTACATCTGATATTTATCTAAATTTAGGAACAAATATAACTTCAAATGATAATTATATACAGATACCTAGCGGTGGTGATATTGGTAAAATTAATTGTTCCACTTCTGGATATTATTATAAAAATATGAGTTACGAAATGTGGGTAAAATCAAACACAACTACAAATTTATCATATACGATAATAGAGGATTTATCTAGAAGTTTAGATATTAGTTTATCTAATACATATCAACATATTGTTAAAACATTTTCTATATCATATGATGAACCACCTATATCGATTGAAACAATATATAAAGATGGTGTTTTTGATAGCAGTAAAAGTGTAATACAATTATATACATTATCAGAAAGCACCTTAGAAGAAAATTTTTTAACAATAGGAAATACAAATATTGACATAAGCTTTATTAAATTTAATATTTATAAACACGAATTAACTAGTGAAGATGTGTCATTTTTGTCTTTACAAGACATTAATTCAAGTTCGTTAAACTATGAGTATTTTACATTTAGTAATCGTAATTTTTATAAATTTAATAGTTGCGTTATAAATAATACAACTAATCAGATAACAATAATACCATCAAATATTAATTATCAAGATACAACTACTACCCTTTTAGGAAAAGAACTTTGGGATGAAAGTATAGGAATATCATTTCCTTTTATAGGAGGTCAAACTACAATTACAGGTGATTTATTAGATATACTTAAATTTGAAGTAGTTATTATAAAAAGTGTAGACGATGATGGTGAATCACTTCAATTTATTGATTTTCCTAATGTGTATACTTCTTCTCAAATGATGGCGCGTAAGAGTGATATAGTTGATTTTTCTAATTTTAAAAAATATATACCAGAAACAGGATACATAGAAACGATTTATTTAAATAATTTAAACACAGAAGATGTAAATCGCCCAGTAATTACATTAAATTCTAATATGAAATATATAAAAAATATGTTAACTAATTGGGGAATAGCTAGTGATTATGTAGTAAGTGATACTGAAGATAAATATGTTGCAATGTATTCTATCTATATTTAGGAAAATAAATTTCTAACTTTATATTATAATGGTTAAATGTAAAAAAACCGCATCTGGAAAATGGACACTTCCTGGACTAAATTTAAGTTGTGATAAGTGCGTTGGTTCTCGTGCACAAGTATGGCACGGAACTGCTTGTAAAACCACAGGTGGACTTACTAAAAAACATCTTAAGATGAACAAACGTGGAAGAATTGTTTCTGTTAAAAAAGCTGCAACTGCTAAACGTAATAAGACTTTAGAAAAGGCGGGTTATTTTACCCAAAAAGGTAAATTTGGTGCTGTATTTAAAGGAGACAAAAAAAAAACTAAGAAAAATAGAGGTAAGAAATAAATAAGAAATAAATAAGAAATAAATAATAAATATTTATAATTTTGTTTATAAATATTTATATATAATGAATTCAAATGATTTAGCTATACAAAGAACAAAATTGGCAAATCAAAGAACCTATTTAGCTTATATGCGTACAGGGTTTGCTGTTGCGAGTATTGCTGGATTATTTAAAAAATGGTGGATAGCTTTTTTTGGAGTTTTTATGATATTTGCAAGCACACTACAATATTTTATTATTAATGATCATTTATCTAAAAACACTCCTATAAATAATAAATTAATAGATATGATACCATTTATATATGTTTTATTAGGGATAGGGGTTCTTTACTTACAGATAAATAAATAAATGTTTTTGTTTAAAATGCATACGCAGAGACAAATTTATCGAAATATCGTTTACTTACTACCAAATCTTTGTCTTTAAAAAATTGACAATAATATTCATAAGCACCAATATTAGTAGTTTCATTTTTATATTGATTTAATGTGGTCAAAATATCCTGACTTTTATCCCACAATTTGCAGCTAAATTGTGTGATATATTTTTGTTCTTCTATTATTACTTCCGGATAATAATGTTTAATCATCTCTAATAATAATGTTTCATCTAATTCATCTAAATTTTTTTGAGGTGAATGTTTGTAAATAAGAGACAAAATTTCAGGTGTTTCAAATTCAATCTCATTTTCATCCACGATCATATTTTTTTCCCAAAAATCTAAAAAAACGTTCATTATAGGAGAATATAAACTGGTAATATTCATAAATACGTTTTGCTCTTGATTATAGTTTAATGACTCTTTTAACTCACCTATTAAATTTTGATGAAATATAATATTAGGTAAATGTTTTAATTGTAAATATTTTTTCCAAACAAATACCACATTTTTAAAACTTATTTTAGAATTTTCATTTTTTATCATAGATGTGTTTAAAAAATCATTAATAATATCATTTACTTTATTTTGTTTTAAATAAAGGACATGGGATTTCATTTTTTTGTCTCTAATTTTAGATAAAAACTCTTCGGAATTTTTATAACGATTAGAGTAATGGGTAGCAACACATAAAAAATTCATCCTATTTTTTTTAAATAATTCTAGTAAAGTATTATTTATTTTATTACATGATATTAGTCTACAGTTATCATATACGTGATCGTGATATTTAAATTTAAAATGATTATGTAAATTTATACCGCAACAGTTATTACAAAAAATAGCAATTTGTTTTATTAATTCTTTATTTTCATATGTAAAGAAATATATTAAATTTTGTTGTATATCTTTTTTTAATATTAAATCACCAATAACCGTCAAAAAATATTTTGTCCAATTTTTAGAAGGAAACAAAGTAGGATGTAATTCTTTAATGATTGTTTGAATTGTATTGGATTCTGGTATACTATTAAATACATTTCGTTCCTTAATTTGTTTTATTAATGTATTTTTAACCTTAAATTTCCACGAAAATAATTTATTGTCTCTATGAATTAATCTTAAAATATCGTGTATTATATCATCTTCATTGTAAATTGTATAATTATCATTTTCGTAATTAAAAAATAATTCTCTGTGGTTACAGTAATATAAATTTTTATTTTTTAAAAAATGATTTGAAAATTCTGTCATTGTATCTGTCATATTATTTTTTCTTTCTTGTCTATTATTATAATTTTGTTCTATAGAATCTAATAATGGTTCTAAATTTTCATTAATGTGATCGTGTAATTTTTTTAGCATATAAGGATTATTTTTATACTTTTCTTCTAGTTTATTTAAAGTTGCTTGCATATACTATATTAATAACTTATTCTTTAAATGTTATCGTTTGTTTAGAAAAAAGTATCGGGTATTTATATATGAATGTAATTATAAATTTTATAACAAAAAATAAGGAAATTTTTTTATTAATTTTATTATTATTAAGTGTTTTAATTTTATTTAAATATAATTTAAAAGAAGGACATACATCTGATACTAGTGATTGTGAATATGATTATACAAATGAAATTTTAGAAGTAATGACCAAATATTTAGATGTTAATAATAAGATATGGAATAAATTAATAGAAATAAATAATTTTTATATATCATTTCAAGATGAAATGAAAGTACATGGAATGACAGCCAGTCACGAAAAAACGTGCAGTAATAGCGAGGCTGTATTGCCTATAGATATAGCTGAAAAATATATGAAGGATTCCGAAGATTTTTTAGTAGGAGATGGTGGTATGTATGAATTATATGTAGAACATACTATATTATTTGATGAATTAAAAGAGTATAAAAGTGAGGGGGACTATAATGAAAATGTAATTGTTTCTGGAAATACTTATGACCCTAATAATCGTATAACTGATGAAAATGGTAAAGTTTATTATGAACGAGCCGCATGGGAAGGTATAGAAAATGGTGTAACATTTGATCCGGGTGAAGAAATAGGTGACCCAGATGAAAATGGAGGGAACGATATATATAAAAAAACTTACGCATATCAGGTATGTAGTGTAGGTGAATATATAATTGGTGAAATATGGAAACATTGTGGAGATTCGATATGTCAACAAATGACTAGTTCTTGTGATAATAAAATAAATAATTTAACAAATAAGTGGACATTTGATAAAACTAAAATATGCAGCAATGGAACTTCAAAATGTCCTGGTGCTAAAAATGCATTTATGACTTATATTGGATATCCTAAACCTGGATTATCTACTAGTATTTATCTTGATCCGGCTCTTGCTGCTCCAACTAAAGATTGTCCAGGTGTAACTACAAAAGAAGAATTAAGAGATTGTTATTTTGGAAAAGCTGGTAAAGATGGTAATGTTTGGGAGTCTCAATATATTGAGGAAGGTGAGTCAAGTCAAAATTACTGGAAAGAAAAAAATGATCATCTAACTAATGCTAATACAATTGGAAGATTAAAAGCTGAAATAAAAAATCAAACTTTAATAAACGAGCAAGAAGCAAAAGCAAATGCTGATAAGCTTGCTCGAGAATTAGCAGAGCTTTCAAAACCTACAATTATAAATGAGCAAAAAAAAGAATCTAATCCAATTTCCAGTGCTAAAAAATCGGCGAAAAAATTAAAATTTTGGTAATAAAGAAAAATGAATAACGACTTGAAAATAAAATTAATTTATTTATAAATTATATATGAAAATAATTTATAAATATTTAAATAAATACAAAGAACCACTTTACATAACTTTAGTATTAATAAGTATTATAATTATTTTAAAATTATTTAAAAAAAATAATATAATTGAAGGACATGAACAACATTCCTTTTCAAAAGCTGCCGAAAGAGGTTGTCAAGATATAGATCTTGACGTTAATGATTATTCAGACTTATTAAAAAAATATGAAAGAATACAAATGAAATGTTATAAAATAAATTTATATAATCAAACATTTATGGAGTTGGTACAAAATGGAGAAATTAAATGGTCAAATGAATTAGTTATGAGTTATTTACAATCTGATCATATAGATGGTCCTGAATATTTACTAATTGAAAAAATAAATGGTTTGTATGATTTAATATTGGATTATGCAAAACACTATGAAGAAAAACTAGAAGTTATGCGAAGTAAAGGAAAAATTGCTCAAAATGAATTACTTGAAGATCACACTGTATATGTACCTACGGTAAAAATGATTATGCAAAATATGAAAAATGCTGAATTAAATGTGGGGGAAGTTTTATATAAAAGTTATAGTGCTGGAACACCTGAATTTAAATTATTAGTAACAGAAGATAGTTACGTTCAAACATTTCGAGTAAATAAAATTGATAGATGGAATAAAAGAAATAAAAAAATCTTTCGTGATAACCCACCCACTGAAGCTTTTGAAAGATGGAAAGACAGAAATGGATGGGTACGTTCCGCTTATGATAAATACAAAAAATCAGAAAAAATATCAACCTTTTCTACATCTACTTGTAATGTAACTCACCACGATGATGAATGTCAAATGTGTGATTTTGATGAACAAATTGCTTGTTATAAAAAAAAATGGTTAGAATATAAAAATCTTAATCTAGAGAAAAATAATGAAAGGAATGAATTACAAAATCAATTGAATATTTTACAACAAGAACAATTAGATGCTGCCAAAGCCGCAAGGAATGAAGAAGCGCGTATAGGGAATACCGTTGCTAATTGTGATTCTTTAGCAGGCTATGCTGAAGATTATCCTAGTGCTAATTTATCCGGAGAGAAATCTCAAGCAGAAGATACAGGTATGGGATGGTGTAGTATGAAAACAGATATTGATGGAAATCAGTGTGGATTTAATAAAGTTATAAAAGCAAAAAGAGCTCGTCGTAAAGATGGTATAGAATGGAAAATATATTGCAAATCTTAAATATTATATTGTATTATTATATAATGGCTAAAACAAAATATAATAATAAAAGAAACAATAAAAGAAACAATAAAAAAAATAATAAAAAAACACGAAAATTTAGGGGAGGAGCGGTATCTACACAAAATGATGAAAAAAAAGAGGCAAATTTTATATTTGGTTTTGATTTAGGTAATATTGGAAATTATGTACCGAGTATTTTTAAAGTTGAATTACCAAAGTTTGAATTACCAAAGTTAAAATTTCCTACTTTTAATACATTTTCAACAAATAAAAACAAATGTGATGTTTGTGAAACCGATGAATGTAAAAAACAATTAACAACAGATTCAAAAGTTATAAATAAACCTGAGGAAACAAAAGGACCTAATACAAAATCACAAGAGGGTATAGAAAACAAGAATAAGGAAACAGAAAACCAGGAGGAAACAGAAAACCAGAAGGAGGAAACAGAAAACCAGAAGGAGGAAACAGAAAACCAGAAGAAGGAAACAGAAAATGGGACACTACCAAATCAAATAGGTGGGAAAAAAAAGAAAAAAAAAAAGACACGAAGAAATAAAAGAAATAAAAAAATATAGCGCGTTTAAATATTTATTTAACCATAAGTATTTAAAGATTTAAAACTTTTTTAAATAATATGTCAGCACTATGTGAAAGTTCTAATAATGTTTTAACAATTAAAACAGTTCAAATAGCGCCATTTAGAATTCTAATGACTGCTTTAAAGGACATACTTTTAGAAACAAATATTACTTTTCAAAAAGATGGAATAAAAATTATAAATATGGATAAATCTCATACTATTTTAGTTCATTTACATTTATTAGCTTCTAATTTTGAATTTTATGAATGTAAAAAAGAAAAAATTATTATAGGAATTAATATGTTTCATTTATTTAAATTAATTAATACAATTGACAATGAAGAAACATTAACTATTTATATTGATAATGAAGATTATCACGACGGTATTGTTCAAAATTTAGGATTAAAATTTGAAAATGGAGAAATTAAACAATGTAAAACTCAAAAATTACGACTTATTGAACCTGATTCAGAAGAATTAAAAGTACCTAGTGTTTCTTTTTCTTCTATTATTAATTTACCTTCAAGTGATTTTCAAAAAATAATTAGAGATTTATCTCAAATATCAGATAAACTTGAAATAAAATCAATAGCCAATGAATTGGTTTTTAAATGTAGAGGACCTTTCGCACAAGCAGAAATTCATCGTGCGGAATCAGATGGAAATATGGCTTTTATTCAACAAGATAAAGACAGTGTAATACAAGGAGAATTTTCTTTAAAAAATTTAGGATATTTCATAAAATGTACAAATTTATGTAATCAAATAGAGATGTATTTAGAAAATGATTTACCTTTAGTTATTAAATATAGTGTTGCTTCTTTAGGAGATATTAAACTATGTTTAGCACCATTACCACCAAATAGTTAGTTTATAATTGTCTATAAAATGTATACAAAGTAAATAACAATATTACTATATCCATATATAAAATTATATTTGGTATTAATAACCATTTATGTAATAAAGATGTTTCACCATTTTCTATATTATTTAAAAGATAGGTTAAATCATTAATTAAATTATGTGAAATATATATTGCGACTGATATAAATATTAATGATATTACTACAAATCCTAAATTATAAATTAAAAATTTTTTATTTCTATAATATCTAGATATACTTAGAAGTGCAAAAGAAAGAGATGTATATAAACCTATATTCCTTAACGCAGTATGGTACATCATTATTAAATCTTTTTCGTTGTATTCATATAAACCCATTTATATAAATACAATATATTATTAAAATTCTGGATTATGTTTTTTAAATAAACAACCATAACTAGATAAACCTTCTATTTGATTAATCACTTCAGGATTTTGATTATCACAATTTGATAACCAAATTTTAATAATACAAAAATTTTTTTTAGGAGAAATAGTTATACCATTTACAATTGGTTCTATTTTTTCATTTGTTAATGAATTTCCAGCTAACATACACAATAAATTTTTCCAAACCATACCTATAATTTTATTATTTACTTTATATGAAAACGCACCTCCTTCTTTATTTTCTAATGCTTCCCACATAGGTTTAATATTATTACGCATTACAAATAACGAACAAGATTTTATAAATTTATCAGGTAAAAATTCGTTTAACGCATTTATCTTTTCAACACTTTCTAAAGTAATTAATTGACGATAACTTTTAAGTGACCAATTATTATCATTTGGTAAATGAGCCCAAAGGGTCCAATTATCAGATAATTTATGAACAGGGTGCTGAGGAGATTTCTCCATAGCTTAATATAACTATAGTTTTTTTTTTAAGTTAGTTTTATCATACACATAAACAGGGATCAATTGACGAGCAGTTTGTTCCTGTATCTACATTATAATATACATCATTGTATCCATTACCACCATTTAACATAAAACATTTTGATGGATATTTATTACCTCCAGAAATTTCACCTTTATAGTTGTAATCATAACCATAAGCATAATCAGAACATTCTTTTTCAGTAACATTTACAGAACATTTACCAGAATAAACTGCACCAGGTATTTCTTCTAAATCTATATTTTTGGTAGCGTCTTTATACTTTTCCCAACAATTATTTGGTTTATCCGTTTCTTTATAACAACCTTTTTGATGACATACATAACTACATTCACTAGATGGTTTACAAAAATCTTTGCATTTAAAATAATGATTTGTTATATAACCTGTTTGACCTGCTATAACTTTTCCTGGATTTTTAATATCATTTTCTTTTGTAACTGTTGCGGTTAAAGTATCTAAATCTGAATATAAATCTGAATCTGAATCTAATACATTAGGTTTTTCATTAAAAATATAAAGAACCAAACCACTTAAATGAAACATAAACATTAATGGAAGAAAAACTACTAAATAAGCCAGTATTTTTTGTCCTCGATCACATAATATATTTAATATTATTGTCATTATGATCATTATAATTAATTTTACCCCCGCTTCTGTATATTTTGTATTATATAAATCAATGGATGTATAAATCAATGTAAAAACAAAATATAATAAAGCTGGGGAACAATTATTATCTAATATTTCTTCTAGCATATATTAAGTTTGGAAAAAATATTTAATCTAAGAACAAAGTACAGAACCTATAGTTGATGTTTGTCCTTGTGGACAAGGTGTACACGTATCACAATTACCTTCGTTACAGTATGTATTTTCTGGACAAGGTTTACAACCAATTTCAGTATCAGGATTATAATATTGGGTTGTACATTTTCCATAATGAGGGGGGCCATCTGTTACATTACAATAAGTTCCTGGTTTACATCCTTCACCGCTATAGTAATCTTCAGAATCCTTTGTAATATTTTCATCATCTTTATTAATATCTTCATTTCCACATATACACGGTTGTAATTTAGAACATTCTTTTCCAGATCCTAAATTATAATAAACTGCTGTTCCACCTTTATGTGCATCTTTTATAAAACATTTTTCTGGATACCTTGATCCATAAGAAAATGAACCTTTATAATCAAATTGATTATCTATAGCATATTGTTTACAATCTTGTTCAGTCATATTGATTTTACACCTTCCGCTTTTTATTAAAGTAGATAATTTTAAATCGTGAACTTTATATTTACCTTCTAAATCCTTTGAATATTTTTCCCAACAAGTATTAGGTTTATCTGTTTTTTTATAACAATCATTTATATAGCAATTTTCTACACACGTATTTTCTGGTAAACAATGTTCTCCACATTTTGAAGAAGAACTATTGAATAAAGGAATATCTGGTAAAATAGAACTAAATAAGCTACCTGTAGTTGTGTCACTTGTTACATCACTATCGCTTGTTACATCACTATCGCTACTAATGTCTTTATTTAAATCATAATCTATTGAATAACTAGGAAGACCAAATATATAAATAAGTAATCCACTTAAATAAAACATAAACATTAATGGTAAAAAAACTACAAAATAAGCAGTAAGTTTAAGATCATTATCACATAAAAAATTTAATAAAGTAGTCATAGCAATCATAATTATAAATTTAACACCTGCTTCCACATATTCTTTACTAAATATATCAATAACTATATAAATTAATGAAAAACCTATATATAATATTGCAGGAGTACATAATCTTTCAATTAGCATATATGTTATAATGATAAAATATATTTATTTTTTTAATATAATGGATGAAAATGAAATCCAACAAAAACTAATTAAAGTAGTTAAAAATCAAACGACTTACACGGAAGGGGAAATTATTGAAAAGTTAAAAGAAAATGATAATGACCCTATAAAAGTTATCCAACAATATATGAACATTAAACCAAAAGAAAAAGAAGAAAAAAAATCTTTAAATCAAACTGTATATAGTGAAATAGGGACTTTTTTAAAACAAAAAAAATAATTTTAAACCGTTTAAAGAAATAAATTTATAATCATTAATGGCATCTGAAATACAAATTCAAAATAATCATTATAAATTTTTTTTTGATATTTTAGATACAACTCTATCATTTACATTTGGTTTGTTAATGGGGATTTATGTATTTTTAAATAAAATTATAAATTACAGTTCTGATAAATTATTTATTGTTTGGGATTATGCTATGCAAAAAACAAATAGAAAACAAATTGTAAAAGATATGGATAATGATGTGTTTGCTGTAAATTATTTTATTTTATTTCCAAAAAATTTTAATTTGTATTTTAATTTAGTAGTTTGTAAAATAAACACTACAAATGGTTTAGATAATAATCAATTTAAAAATATTATTACGTATGAACAAAAAGTATTTACTAATTGGTATTTCTTGTTGTTAAATCATAATATGTGTATTACAAATAAAGATAAAACTAAAGTAGCAACTCATAAACCAGGATTTTACATTAAATCAAGCACTGTTTGTGAAAAAGATAATGAAGATATGATTGTGATTAATAAACCTGTATGGGGATTGGTTCTTCATTATGATATTAAAAATAAAAAAAATTAAATCTAATAATAATATATGAATTATTTACTTTATTTAAGTATTTTTATGTTAATTTTATTTGGTTTTAAATTATTTCAACATAGTAAATTAAATAAAAAATATAAAAAAAAAGAAAAAAATATATGTAGAGATAAGTTAACTGATAATGAATATTTAAAACATATGATACCTCATCATCAAGTAGCTGTAGATATTAGTATTTTATTGCAAAAAAAAACAAAAAATCCAATGATGCAAAAAATATTAAGAGAATTAATTTGGACCCAAAACTATGAAATACTTTTAATGAAAGATATATTAAATAATAATGTATTAAATATTACAAGAGAAAATAAAATAAAACAAAAATATAAACCAACTATAACTGATTTCGAAAAACCTAATTATTTAGAAATTTCCAATACATATTGTGATCCTCATTTTTTTGATCCAGAAAAACATATGGAACATTTAAAACATATGAAACTAACGGATGAAATGTATATTAAACATATGATACCTCATCATCAAGTAGCTGTTGATATGAGCAAGGTATTGTTAAAAAATACAAAAAATGATTTTATGATTTACTTATCTTACAGAATCATAAGAAGTCAACAAAAAGAAATATTACTTTTAAATGATCTTTTAAAAAAAGAAAATGTTGTTTATAGTAATTTAGTTTAAAAAAATTTAATTATAAATTTATTTAAACATATTAGGTTTTTGAATAGGTTCTTGATTACGTTTTAATACGTATTTTGAACTATTGGCATTCTCATTATCTTCGTGCAATTCAGGCAACACTCTTGTTAACGGCTTATCAATTATCATTAACAAGCGCTCATTTCTTAATAATTTTCTATATTCTTGAATAGATAAATTACCATAGTATTTATCTAATGTATAATACGGATCAGGGGCCGGTTTAATTTGCTTTTCGTGATTGTATATTTTACAATATATAAAATTTAATAATGAATATCTTTCATATCTTACAGCAGATTCTAGATTTTCTTTCATTAAATATGCACAAGCACATTCTGGGCTACAAAAACATCCATACACTTTATAATTTTCATTGAATTTACATTTCGGAATATAAATTGCTGGGTTATCAAAATCACAAGTACACCAAAAACAAGCTGATTTTTTTAAACTTAAATTATTTGTGTGTAAATCATTTTCCAAGACTTTTAATTTTTTCCATATCAATTTTAAATCTTTATTATATTTTTTATCTGTATCTTCATTTTTTTCTACAATTTCATTTTCATTGTTTTCATCTATATTAGTTAATAAATTTAAATCCAAGTTTTGGTTTTTTGTATTGTTTATAGAATAAGATTCAATAGATTCTATAGACGGATTATAATTTAAATCGCTAATTAATGATTCCATTTGTATATCTGATTTTCTACATTTTAAATGTAATACGATATTTGTTATAATTTCATTTTTTACAATTTTACTTACATTTGTACTAACTATTTTTCCCCCCTTTGGTTTTCTTCCTCTCTTTTTAGGTGGTTGTTTTTGATTTTTGTCATTAGACATAACAATTAATGTAATAGAGATTTAAATACTTTTTATAAATACTTTTATGGAAAATAATTTTATACCTTGGATAGAAAAATATAGACCTGATGAATTAAAAACAATAGCATTTGATCCTAATAATAAAAAAATTTTTAATAATATCTTAAAAACAAATTATTTCCCTAATTTATTAATATATGGACCTCCTGGAACTGGAAAAACAACAAGTATAATTAATTTAATAAAAGAATATCAAATTAAAAATAATCAATCAAGTAAAGAACTTATACAACATTTAAATGCTTCCGACGAACGAGGAATTGATACTATTCGTAATCAAATAAATTTATTTGTAAATAGTAAAACATTATTTTCAAAGGGTAAAAAATTTGTTATATTAGATGAGGTTGATTATATGACAATAAATGCACAATTAGCTCTTATAAATTTAATAAATAATAGTGAAAACGTTGTATATTGTTTGATATGTAATTATATTAGTAAAATTATAGATAGTTTACAAAACGCATTTATTAAACTAAGATTTGATAATATACCAGAAAATGAAATATTTAAACTGTTACAATGTATTTGTAAAAAGGAAAAATTAAATTGTTCAAATAAAGTTTTATTTTATATAAAAAAATTGTATAATTCTGATATTAGAAGTATGATAAATTATTTACAGTCAAATAAAAATTGTAATTTAAATTGTGTTATAAATGATAAAGTGAATTCTGATTTAACAATATATTTTAAAAATAAAGAGAAATATAAAAAAAAATTTATATTTTTTTTTGTAAAAAAACAAGAAGTTAAATATAAAATGGAGACAATGACGTTTATAAAACAATATTTTAATTACTTAATTAGAAATGAAACAGAATTAATAAATAACGATGTTATAAAATTATTTAGTTTTATTATTCATACAAATGAATATAATAACGACGATATTTTGAACTATTTTATAACAAGGTTTATATCTTTATTAGAAACTTGAATAATTTCAAATTTTTTTAATCTTTTATTAAGACGATTGTTCCAGTCATTAATATTATTTTTTTTATTAGGATTAATAAATTGTTCTTTTAAACTATATTGTTTTTGACTTCCTAAATCGTCGTAAATATTTATAGATTTCTCTTGGATTTGTTCCATTTAATATTAATTTAGAAAATAATTGATTTAAAATATAAAGAAAAAATAACTTGCATATTAATGACTGACAATACCGATGATTTAAATACCGCATGGGATTTATTTTGTAAAACAAATAATTGTAATATTCGTACTGAATTAGATGAAAAAAAAAATAATATTATGCCGGTATGTAGTGAATTATATATATCAACAAAAACTATTATATGTTATTTAAATAAACCTATAGATATAAATTGTGTGTTTTGGCAAATTCCTTTAACGCCTTATTATAATGCTTGTAATGGTGTGTTAAAAAAAGAGATAAAAATAACTACAAACGAAAAAGAAAAACTAGATAGTATTTTAAAAAATCTGAAACAAGTAGATAATGTTAAAATGAATATTATTACAAATATAGATAATTTTAATGGACGAATAAAATTTAAAGATGTCAGAAAAATATCTATTGGTTTATGTAAAAAAGATATATTAACTACACGAGCTAAGCAAAAAAGTGCTTTTTATAATTGTTTTGTCGTTATTTTAAGAATTAAACACAATGAAACTTTTAAAGAAATACATATTAAGGTATTTAATACTGGAAAATTAGAAATACCTGGTATACAAGACGATACATTACTAGATAAGGCACTTGACCTTTTGGTAAATTTATTAAAAAATATAACAAAACAAAATATAGAAGTCAATCCTATTCGTGAAACAGTTTTAATAAATTCAAATTTTAATTGTAATTATTTTGTAGATAGAGAAAAATTATTTAATATATTAAAGTATAATTATAATATTAATTGTAGTTTTGATCCGTGTTCCTATCCAGGGATTCAAAGTAAATGTTATTATAATAAATTAACTAAAAAAATAGAAACTAATGAAACTGAAAACTCATCATCTATTTCATTTATGATTTTCAGAACAGGTAGCGTATTAATTGTTGGAAAAAGTGAAGAATATATAATTAGAAGAGTGTACCAATATCTGATTGATATATTTAAAAACGAATATCATAATATTTATACAAAATCATATGGTACGTATATAAAAAATGATAAATCAAAACGTATAAAAAAAATATTTATTAACAGTTAAGTTCTTGTTTTAAATATAAAATTGTAGTTGAAATATTTTTTTTTTTACTAATAATATTATTTGTTATCTTATTTATTTTTTTTATAGATTTTAATTTACATATTTCAATAAAAATTTCTTTTATATTATTTAATGTGGTTTTAGATATAATTTGATTATCATCTATATTTTCAATTAAAAAATAATTATATAATTCTAGTAATATTTTTATTTTATTATAAATTTTATTAATTTTTATATTTGGTTTTATATTATAAATTGTTTTTTTATAAACAAATAAAATGGCATCATGAGAAGATAAATTTAAATTTAAATTATTTTTTAGTAAACTTTGTTCTATAAATTCTATATAATAATATATACCTTTTTTTGTAGTGTAATAAACAAAGTTTAAATTATTAGTATGCATTAATAGTAAATTATAAATAACTATAATACAGTTTAAACCTTTATTAAATATAAATTTTTTAACATTTATGTTTATAATTTTTATGTTTTTTTTAAAAATTTCTATATATTCTTCTATAAGATCAAAATATTTTGACAAAATTTCATTAATCGAACTATCTAAATTTTTTTTTATGTTTTCTTTCTCCATTACTTTAATAAAATATATAATTATTATAAAAATTACTATTTAAAGGAGATTAACTTAATATCATTAATAATGGCTGAAAATAACGAACAAAAAAATATTACTCTTCCTAATGATAAATTACTACAACACGCAGCAAAACTAGCGATGGTTGATGATAAACCTATTTTGATGGATTACTGGAGTTGTTCTTGTGATGGTACAGCATTGATTGGTGTTAGAGACTCTGATGAAAAACTTTTGGTAAAAAGTGAAGACGAATATACAAGTCCTATTAGTAAAATTTACAAGGTAGATGATAGTTATATCGTTGTAACAGAAAATTCAATATATATCGTATCTGCAAATATTCCTACAAAAAAAATTAGTTAAATAATTATTTAAATGTAATAATTTAACTAATATTAATGATTTTATTAAAAAAAATAAATTTGTTGAAACCTTTAGTATTAAATAAAACGTTGCTTATGACTCCGGAAGCATATTTAACTTCTTCTATTTTAATTGAAACTGCTTCTACGGTATGCTTATCAAAAGTAAATCAAAATAAATTATGGTATATACCTATTTATACTGGTTATGGTATTTCTTTTTATTTATTTCCAAAAGCACTAGATAAATTTAGTTTAAATTTAGCATATACTTTATGGTCTGGATTTGGTATTATTTTTACATTTTTATTAGATATTATACTTAAAAAAGAAATACTTACTATAAAAAAATTATTTGGTATGTTTACTGTTATATATGGAATTTATATGATTAAATAATTTTGTTTTTTAAACAAATTTATTTATAGTATATAATGAAGATTTACTTATTAGTTATATTATTATTTTTTATTTTTTATTTAGCTTATAATTTTAAAGAAGGATTTGATATTGATGATGAAACTATACTATTTAAATCTTCCTATGATTTAAAAACTTATTGTAAAGATAGCGGATGTAAAGTTATTGGAGAAGATGATCCTGATTTTAATTCCTATATTAAAAATAAAAGTAAAATTATGCCTTTTAATATTTCTTCACCATTTGTTATTAATTTTTATAATATGTTAAAAAATTGTAAATTAAATAGTAATTGTTTTTCTGAAAAATCTAAGATATTAAAAGAAAATAATATTATTATTGATCCAACTAAAGATGGATATTTAAATTTTATATGTGATAAAGATAATATTCAATCCATAAAATTAAATAATATAAATAACATAATGGAAAAAAGAACTAATGATATAAAAAGAAATGATGTATATCCTATTAATTCACGTGTTGAAATTGAAAATGTAGAAGAAAGTCAAGATTTAAATGGAGAATTAGGAACAATTATACCATTTGGTTCTAAAATTAATAGTTATGATGATAAAACATATTTTGAAAATAGTTATCGTGTATCTCTAGATAAAAAACCAAACAATTATGATAATTATAAACAATGGTGCGATGAGGATAATATTTGTCCTTTAGTTAATGGTGTTACAAGTGATGAATATGATGGTACAACTATTATATTAAAAAAAAATTATTTGAAAAATATATCAGGTAGATGGTGGAATCCATCCATTTTAGATACACCACTAAAAGATCCAGATAAAAACTATTTAAGTCTTGAAATGATTTATAATAATATAATAACTATGGCAAGAGCCGCTAATAATGACAAAAAAGAAGTATGTAAATGTATAGGTGATAAAATGTTTAATCACGTTAATAAATATACATTAAATGGAGGTTCAAATGACGCAAATAATATCAAAGATAAATTAAATATAGAAACATGTAACAAATAATATTTACATATTTTAAATGATTATAATGAAATTTGTTTTATTAGTAATTTTATTAATGTTATTTTATTTTTTTAATAAAAAATATATAAACGAATCATTTTCTTTATTACCTGAAGAAAGGTATGATTCTATTGTAAAAAAACCTTTTGATTCTGTCAATGGTAAACCAGTAAAAATAAAAGATGATTTATCAAAACTATCATTATTTCCTGAAAATAAACCAGGAGATGTTATACCTAATTTTTTAAATATATCTTTAAAAACAGACAATAATGTAGCTAGTATTAACCACGATTGTAAATATGGTTGTGAATTTACTTGTTTAGATCCTTCAGATTGTTTAATTAATGTTGATTTTAATGCTATACCAAATAATAATGATAGATTAAAAACAGAAGTGGTATTTAATATATTATATGAAGCTAATTTTAAAAAACTAAATAAAAAACAACAATGGAGTAATATAAGAAATATTGTTCTTAAAAATAATAGTAATTATGATGAAGATTCAAAAATAGAAAAAATAATAGATTATGATAAAAGTAAAATTAAAAAAAAATATAAAAAAGCTAGGTTAGATAAAAATGAACTTGAAGCTAAAATTAGACAGGCAAGATTTTCAAAAAAATTTATTGGTAATGAACCTAAAAGAACTAGACGAATGAAAGAATTAAGAAAAAGATTTAAAGATAAAAATAAAAAAATTAAAGAACGAATTAAAAATAATCATTTTAGAGATAAACTTCTTGGAAAAATATGTGATAAAAGTGATAGTTTTCGTTTTGCGAGATTACATAAAGTTTTAAAAGATAGTTATGATAATGACAATGACGAGGATTGGATTTTAAAAGAAGATATACAATATTATATAGATAATAAAATAGTAGGTAATAATAAAAATTTATTAGATAAAAATAATTGGTTACCCTTTTTAAATTTAGATAAATCAAAATGTATTCAATATTTAAAAAGTATTTATTAAAAATTTTATATACATAGTATAATGGGCGTGAATCAAACTTGTTGTTGCAAATGTAATAAAATATCAAATACTGTGCATCCGCGAAGATTTGTTAGACGTACTATGTTTAATGTATCAAATAGTACAATTGAAAACAAATTTGTAAAAGGTTCTGGTGTAGGAGCAAAAAACCGTTTTGCTAGACGTGCCCTTGCTAGACGAGCTTGCTCTTCAAAAACGTGCAAACCTGAAGAAATTAATAATTCTTAGTGTAAATATAAATATTTGTATATATTTATTTATATTTTTAGTTTAAGAAACATGACTGACTTAGAAACTTGTGATATATGTTACGACGATTGTCATAACGTTATCACTCTAGATTGTTGTAATAAAAGTAAAAAAATATGTATAAATTGTTTAGGATGTTTACAAAGTTTAACATGTCCGTATTGCCGAAATCCATTACCTAATAATGTTACGTGTAATATGAACGTGTCTCGTTCACAACCTAATACAGAAACTACTAGTTTTTACAGTTTTGTTCAAAATGAAATGTTGATTGACCCTTTTTCTCCTGAATATAGAGATTCACGTATATTACGTCGTCAAGTGCGTAGAATGCGTAGAAGATTTTTAAGTGAACATATAAGAAATAGACCCAGTGCTCGTGAACGAAGAACTCAACGAAGGAGAGAAAGACACGCATTACGTGAATCTTTATCTGAAATTGTTAATTTATATAATAATAATATGGAAATTTTTGACATAGAAATATAAATTGAAATATAAATATATTGTTTTAAAGGTGTAAAAAATGGTTTACTCTCTGCGATCGAAAAAATCTCAAAGCGATGTACCTTTAATGACTGACATTCAAGTAGTATTTGACAAATCAAGTTCTATGATTAGTTTTGGTAATTCAACACGAGACCAACTTTATAATTTAGTTCAAGATCAAATTAAATTGGTAAAAGAAAATAAACAAGAAATTAATATTTCAATAAAAGGATTTAATCAACAAGCAATTACATATGTTGATAATAAACCAGTTTTGTATTTAAAATCAACTACAAAAGATGATTTTGGGCGTTGGGTACGTCCAGATGGAATGACACGATTTAATGATACAATAATTGAATGTATACGAGAACAAGAAATACGAGTTAATACATATATGAAAAATCTACCTTTTGTAGTTCGTGATTTATCACCTAAAGTAAACAAATTGATGTATATTATTACAGATGGTTATAATAATATTGGGGTTCATACTGTAGAAGATGTTTATTCTGTAATTACTGAAGCAAGAAAAGAGGGAGTTATATGTATTTTACTAGCAGCAAATCGTGATGCTAATGAACTAGCATATGAATGTGGTATGGATGAAAAAATTGCGATGACTATGGGAAATGACCCACATACTACAGATTTGGCAATGAGTTTCACAAATACGATGATTCGTGAAATTACTTCTGGTAGTTCAACACAAGAAACATTAGAATTTACTCAACTTCAAAGGAACTCTTCACAACCAATTGATGATTATGATTTAAATACAACTATTTTATCGCACACTATTAATAAAAATACTAAAGAAAGTAAATATGATTCAGATGATGATAATACTCTACCTCCACCTCCTTTTAATATGCCACAACTATTAACGCGACAGTAATTTATTATATATATTTATAATTTGTAAATTATATTTTATAAATATAAATTTAAATTGAAATAAAGATAATTTTTTTATCAAATTAAAATGGCATCTTTAACAAATTATCATAAATATTCAGGGAAAATTCATCTTATAATGGGACCGATGTTTTCAGGTAAAACTACTGAATTATTACGTATTTATAATAGATTTAAAATAGCAAATAAATTATGTATTTTGGTTAAATATAAAAATGATAATAGATATGATAGTGAAAATAAAGTAGTGACGCATAATAATAAATGGAATGATGCACAGTTTACGTGCACTCATCTTTCAGATATTTTTAAAGATAATAATTTAATAAGAGCTGACGTAATTTGTATTGATGAAATACAATTTTTCCCGGACGCAGATGTTATATGTGATATATGGGCAAATAATGGGAAAACCGTTGTAGTGTCTGGATTAAATGGGGACTATAATAGAGAACCTTTTGAAATTATATCAAAGCTAATCCCAAAGGTAGAAAATATTACATTTTTAAACGCAGTATGTAAAGAAAGCGGAAAAGAAGCTCATTTTACAAAAAGAAAAACTCAAAATAAGAATAAATTGTTGATTGGTGGAGAAGAAACTTATGATGCGGTTTGTAGAAAAAATTATTTTAATTAATTAATGTTCTAATCTCAAACGGAATTAACCAAATAGTATGTTTTAAAAACAGTTTATTTTGATTTATATGTGATAAATAAGATCCCATATAAGTTGGTTCATTAAAAATATAATGACTTATTTCTTGAAATAATACTGATGCTAAAATTATTTTTATTGGATTATTAAATTTATTAGGATATTTTTTTAATATTATAATGTAAAAACTAAATAATAAAATGGAGATATTTTCTACATCTGGATCCGGTATTAAATATCTAGTATATAAAAATAAAAAACACCACAAATTAACATATGAAACGGTTAAATATTTGTTAACGAATTTAAGACCACCCAATACCCCATAAGAGGTTGTTATTAAATGAACAACTTGATTGTATTTATTTTTATGATATTCTTGAAAAAAATATAAATCAGTATAATATTCTTTTTTTGTTATAATTGGATTTATATTATAAAATATACCACTAAAGTATACTATTAAAAAAAATATTGTTGGTAATTCTATACTATATTTAGGTAGATACTTAATAATATTATTTGTTTTATATTTAGTATAAGTTAATAATAGTATAATACTTAATAAATATGTAAATGTATCTCTAAATAATTGTTTATTTGTGGTTTCATTTATTTTGCAACATATAAATACAAAATACATTGCATTTTTTAAATAATATATTTTATTTTTTAATGTATTGTTTTTTATGATAATAAATATAACCAATAAATTTACAAAGCCAAAATAATGTTCAATTGAACCACCAATTATTGTAATACCATTTATTAATGTTGATACAATATAGGTTGCTGGGTTATTATATGGATCTTGGGAAAATAAAAATTGGTTTCTTGCAAACTTATTATATTTAATATTTAAATAAGCATAATATTCTGATAGAAAAGATAACCATCTAGGATAATCAAAAAAATGTAATTTTAAAATTTTACGCGAATCTGAATTTATTGTATTATCGTTTTGATATACCCAATGTAAATCTCGATTAAAATCAAAACAATAAAAACTATTGTTAGATATAACTATATTTTCATCTGTTAAAAATGGTATTTTTGTAGTGGTTTGATGAGGACCATTCAATCCATATATACAACGCCAGGTTCTCATAAATGGTAACCATCCTAAAAAACCATCTAAATGCGGTGTTACAAAAACACGATCTGAGCCTATTTTATTATTAGGTGCTGATTGATAGTATTCGTCCATATCATTTAATAATAATACATGATGATTTGTTTCCTTTAAAAAAAAACGTTTATATATTTCAGTAATTATCATATTTTTTATTTTTAATATAGATGTCTGTGTTTCAAAACTAAACTGATTTGTCCATAAATGATATGTTTTATTTGTTTCCATAATATTTAATATAGCTAAATATTATTTAAACATTTTTAATAACATAACAAAGAATACTCTAATATTTTTTTTAAATTTTCTTCTTTTAATTTTTCAGATATTGTTTTATCTCCATCAATTGTTAAAACATTTAAATATTCTTTATTTTTATTTATCCATTCTTCGTGATAACCGTGACATTTTTTAAGATATTCAATAGGAATAGTTTCACCTATTCTATTTCTAATTAAAACTCGACGATAACATATTTCAGGACAAGTTTTTACATAAATTAAAGATATCTTTGGAATGTCTTTAATAAATTCATTAAACCATAATTTATATATTTTATATTCAGTTTCTTCTATATTTTCTTCATCATATAGCATTTTTGCAAATACATTTGCATCTGTAAATATAGAACGTTCTGTGATAATAATATCATAGTTTTTTTTAAGAGCTTCCCGCAATAATGATATCCTTGAAATATAAGCCATCATTTGAAATTGAAATGCATATTTTTTTTGATCATTATAATAATTTTCTATAATATTAACTCCGTTTTTATCTATTATAGTATTCCAAATATCTACTGGTTCTTGTAAAAAACATATAGTAGAATCATTTTGTAAATTTTGTTTTAAATATTCAACCATTGTAGATTTACCGGAACCAATATTTCCCTCGATGGAAATAATTCGGGGAGGCATTTTATATATATAAAAGGTTTATTTCTAAATTTCAATTTTATAATATTTCTTGGAAAACTTTTAATTGTTCTTCTGTTAATTTATCAGGATAACTCACGTGAAACTGAATTATTAAATTACCCTTATGTTCATTTCTAACAAACCCTAAATTTTTTATTATTTTTTTTTGATTATCTTTTATAATTTGTCCAGGGTTTCCATTTATTTTAAAAATTTGATCATTTAAATGTTCTATTTGAAAATTAACACCACAAAAAGACTCTTTAAATGTAATGTGTTTATGATATATTAAATCTAATCCTTGTCTATCAAAAATACTATTTCCTTTTACCATAATAAATATTTTGACATCTCCTTTTTTTTTATTAATACACGTATCCCCTTTTCCTTCAATAACTATAATTTCATTATCATCTATGCCTCTTGGTATATTTATATATAAAGTTTCTTGTTCATTATATTTTAAATTACCATCATTAACGGTTCTTTCAATTGTTACTGGAATTGTACACCCATTGTATGCTTGTTCTATAGTAATTTCTATTTTTTTTTCTATAGGTGAAATATTTATTGTATCTGCTTGCTTCATTCCTGGTGGCATCATTCCTGGTGGCATCATTCCTGGTGGCATCATTCCAGCAGATGTATGAAACACTTGTACTTTAGGTCCACCTGGAAATAACGGTATACCTTCATTTAAATCAACAAAATCATTATCATATGTTGAGGTTGGTTTGTCTCTTCCCATACCTGAAAATATTTGACTAAATATATCTGCAATATCAATATCTTCTTCTGAAGGATTATATTCCATTCCCATTCTAAGTTTGAAATCATATGATTTTTTTTTATATGGATCAGATAATATTTCGTAGGCTTGATTAATTTTTGCAAAAACACTATTTACATCTTGACCATTATTTCTATCTGGATGATGCTTAAGAGACAACTTACGATATGCTTTTTTTATTTCTTCATTTGATGAATCTTTATGAATGCCAAGAATATCATAGTAATTCATAATTATAAATATGTAACATTAACTTAAATACTTATTTACGAATATTATAATGGAAAGTTTATTAAAAAAATATGAACCAAAAACATTAGATGATTTTACTATTCAAAAATCTGTTATATCTATTTTAAAATACTTATTGAATATTAATTTACTAAATATACTTTTAATTGGAAATAATAATACAGGTAAATCTACTATTGTTAAAGCTATTATTAAATTACACGATAAAGAAGATGTTATGATTGTAAATACTTTAACTGACCAAAGTATAAATTATAGTAGAAACGATTTAAAAATATTTTGCAGATCAACAAATATAAAAAAATATAAAAAATTAGTAATCTTGGATGATATTGATTTTATAAATGAACAAAATCAACAAATACTTAGAAATTATATTGATAAATATAGTGATAAGATAAATTTTTTATGTACAGGTAGATGTAGACAAAAAATAATAGAAAGTATTCAATCTCGTCTTTTAATATTAAAATTAGACGATATTAAGATTGAAGATTTAAATAATATATTTGATTGTATCTGTAAAAATGAAAATATAAATATTTCTGATAAAGGAAAAGAATTTATTTTATTTAACTGTGGTAATTCAATACAAAATATGATTACTAATATTGAAAAGATAAAATTACTAGATAATCAAAAATTGGATTTTATTAATATAGTATCTATTTGTACAAATATGAGCTATAATAATTTTAAAAGTTATATAGAATTATGTATTAAAAAAGATTTGCATAATTCAATAAAAAAAATTTATTCTATTTATGATAGTGGATATTCTGTAATTGATATCTTAGATAATTTTTTTGTATTTATAAAAAATAGTAGTATGTTAGATGAAAATCATAAATATAAAATTATAAAAATTATATGTAAATATATATCAAATTATTATAATTATCACGAAAATGAAATAGAATTAGTTTTATTTACAAATGAACTAATTAATTTATTTAATTAATATAATGAGTAGTCAAATTATAAAAAGTAAAATACCACCTGAATTATTATTTGATTTTTTAGAAAAAATTTGCACTAAACAAAAAAAATGTTACATAGTAGACGATATTAGTTTTAAAAAAGCTAAATATAATGATTTATTAAATAATTTTTATGAAGACCTAAAACCATTTTATTTTAATTCTAAAAAATATTATCTTGAAAGGGAAAAAACTTATAATTATTTTACAACAATTATAAGACAAATATGTAAAAAAAATACAATACCATTTACATCTAATATTAAATATTGTAATTCAAATTATAATATACGATACTTTATTTATTTTGACTAAATAATATATGACTTGTTATTTGTGTATTTGTATTTAATACTTGTTCTAAACTTAATCTATTAAACCATTGATATTTAATTCTAGTTAATAATTCATTTTTAGGAATATATAAACCAATTGAACTTGTATCTAATTTTAAAGGTATAGAGCTCATTAAATTATCTAGTATAATATTTTCATTATTTACATTTTTAGTACCAATAAATTTACCACTTATTTTTGGTATTTTATTTTCTTGGATATATTTATTTTCTTTTTGTAAAAATAAATTTTCTTCGGTAAAACTTGATGAATTACATTCTTCAAGAAAATGAATATAATTTTTTATTATATTATTATTTTTTTTACATCCCATAAATTCAGTTTTTATATGTGGTATATCACAAACAAATATCCCTTTTTCTTGAATACAAGTATTATATAAATCTATAAGATCATTAAAGCAAACAAAAGATGGTGGAACAAAAAATCCTCCATAAAGAGACAAAATTTTAGCTTTTGCTAATCTACGTATATTTTGTAAAATAGGTGATGACAAAGTTTTCATATTTACAGTCCAACCTGGTATTATTTTTGAAAATGTATTATCGTCTATAATAAAAATATTAAAATTTTCACCACAATGATCAATTATACTTTTAATTGTTAAATATAAGTAAGGTAGGTTTAAATTTTTATTTTTTCTAGAGGCAAAATCTACCCAATTTCTAGCATTTTCTTGAAAATCTATATGAATCCAAAGAATTGGTTTTTTACTTTTAGCCAGCGAAGATTCTTCTAACAAGTATTTTTCTAAAACTAAATAATTTGCTTCTTCCTGGGTAACCATACTGGATTTTACGTGGGCTTTATATATAGCTATACCTATAAATAAACATAATGCTCCATACATATAGTGGTTTATTTCCATTATATATATTGTATTTTATAAATTTTTTAATTGTTTATATTTTTTCCACCAAGCGTTCTCTCGTTTTTTTATTTGTTCATCTCTATCTATTAATTTAAATGCGGTATTTATTGAAGATTCTTCTTGTTGTTGATTTAATTTATTTAAATATTCTTTACTTTGCTCTAGTGATGGTGGTTTATTAATTTCCTTTGCTCGTATACTTTCTAATTGGTTTACATTATTATATTTTTTAATATTATTATAATCTTCATCTGTAACAGGTATTAATGTTTCATGATGCGCTTTTTTTAAATCTTCATATTGAAATTTACTAAATACATCAGAACCATATGTTGTTTGTTCATCAAAACTATAATGTTGAGATGAACCTATACCATTTATATCTTGTTTTACTACTATACTATTTCTAACCTCCTTTCTAATATTTTCCATTTCATCTTTGCTTATTTTTGTGGAATATACATCTTCATCCGATTTTAACCATGAACTATATCCATCATTGTTTTTTATATATGTTGATTCAAATAATTCATTAAAATTTTTTAAAAAATTTTTATCATTTCTTAATATTTCGTGAAGCCCTTCCTCGTCCTCTGTATGTGCTTCGTAATCATATTCATATTTTTCAATATCTAATTTTGATTTATAATTTTCTACAAACTCATATACACATACTAGTTTTTTTAATGCACTAGTAAAAAATAAAAATACTTTTTTATCTAATTTACATTTATCTGGATGTGTTTTTAGTACTATTTTTTTTGCTTTTTTTAAATTTTCACTAGTTAATTCATTTATTTTAAATAGATTAAGCAAATCTTCATAGCTATAATTTTCTAAATTTAAGTCTATGCTCATTATATTTAACAACGATTTTTTACGGTTTCAAATAACTTATTTAACCCATTTATATCAGCTCCAGTAATCATTATATCTGGAATATAACAATCAAAATCACTTATTTCTTCATCATTTTTTTTAAAATAACATAAAACACCAGGAATGCCTGCTATAAATCTTCGCGATTTTAAAAAGTTATATACTGCTTTTGTGGTATCAATATCAATATCAATACACAATACATTATGACTCATATTATTAAATTTTTCTTTTATAAATGGCTTGATTGTTTGACAAGGTTTACACCAATTTGCTCCAAATTTTATAATAATTGCTCCTGGATTTTCTTCTTTAAGTAATGTAAAAAAATTTTCAACAGTATCTATATTTTCTACAACCATTATTATATTATAATATTCGTTTTTATAATTATATTTTTTTTATATATATTTTTAATGATACCACATAAAATAATTGTATGTGGAGTTGTTAAAAATGTTGAAAAATATATTCAAAATAATATAAATTATTGTATTGAACCGGTAATTTATTTCAAGATTATAAAATAATTATTTATGAAAATAACTCTACTGATAATACTAAAAATATACTATCTAATTACATAGACAATGAGAAATTTAAAATAATAATGGAAGATATACCATATGAAACTATAAAAAGTAATAGTAAAATATGGACGGCAACTTTTAGAACTGGTAGTGATCATCCGTGTAGAATAGAGCAAATAAGTAATTCAAGAAATAAAGTTGTAGATGAATTTAATAAATCTGAATATGATAATTATGATTATGTAATATGGATTGATTTAGATTCAAATGGTTGGAAATTAGATGGAATAATTGATTGTTTTAATAAAAAAAATGATTGGGATGCTGTATTTGCTGGAAAAAATTTATACGATCATTATGCTTTAAGACTAAATCCTACTTTTGATTTAAATACACCACATTATAATAATATTAAAAATTATAATGAAATTTTTTGTATGGGGCCAGAAACGTTGGGTGAAACTTATTGGAAACTACGGGAAAAATATAATTTAAATTTAAATAATGTAAAACAATTAATACCAGTTTACTCAGCATTTAATGGTCTAGGTATTTATAAAAAAAATATTTTTAAAGATAATAAATACGACTGTATTATTACAGATGATGTTAAAACTCTTGCACGAAAAATAATTGATCATCCAGAATTTGAAAAATATAAATTGCGTATTTATAGTAAATGCCATAAATTTAGATCTGGTGGTCATAGAGATAATAAAACACATATATACTGGAAATCAAATAGTGGATACAATAAACCAGTAGTTTGCGAACACGTATGCCTTCATTCTTCTTTGATAGTTAAAAATTATAAATTAATGATAAATCCTAATATGGAATATATTAGGTCTTAATTAGGTTAAGCACACTTTTTTCTATATTATCAAAATCTATATCTGGAAATAATATGTGACATTCCCAAAAATATCTACAAAAACCCCAATCTATGTGATAATCCGTTTTATAACTTTCTGTATAATTTTCTAATAACAAAGTTTTTATTTTTATAGGTAATAGATCTAAACTTTGTTTTGGTAATACAAAACTTAATTGAACAATAGGATGATATACTTGTTTTTTTTTTGTTTCAATCATATGTTGATTTAAATGAGGTACATACTTTATTAAATCTTCAAATAATGGAGCGTGATTATATTTATAACAAAACTTCCAATCAACGCACCCAATAGAATAATATTTCATAGTCCATTCTAGTGTTTCTAAAAAATTTACACAAACTTGTTTTATTCTTTCATCCGTTTTTTTAAAATGAAATAATTTACTATAATATCTTTCTTGCCAATAAAATAAATTTGGATTTATATATTGTTCTGTTGTAATATCTAGCGTAGGTACCATATTTAGTTTCTGTTCTAACTCTTTGCAATTACTTATCTTTGCTATAGATTTTTCTTTTAAATTTTCTTTCCAAGTAATATAATCACATATCGCTTCTCTTTCTATATTAATTAGTTCACTTATATATTTTCTAACATTTTTCCAATATATTATTTTACCATCAGTTAAATGTTCATCTGGTTTTAATACTTTTCGATACACGTCTATTAATAATTCGATACCAGTTGTTCTTATATTAATTGCTGGATGGTGTGGAACAAAATCATTTCCTACTAAAAAACAAATGAATATATAATCTTTTACATACATATTTATATCACTATTTGATTTATGTTTCGATATTAAACTATAAATTGCCTCTGACATTTTATGGATATCCATTACATAATAACTGTTTGGGTCTAATGTTTTATCTATACTTTTAATAAATTCTGGGGTTTCTCGAAATAAACATAAATTTTTTGAAATATTTAAATGATTTAATGTTAACATAATTAAATCTGAGTCTAAACCATATATTACGGTATCCGTGTTTTTATGATAATTTTCATTTTCTCTTATGTATTCAAATATTTTATGTTCACCCTCTCCAGGTATATTGCTTCCTGAATATATAATTTCTATGTTTTTTAAATTTTCTTTATAATATTTTTCTATTTTTTTATCTAGTTTATTCATAAAATTTGTTCCTGGTGTAATTGAACATCTATCCCAATTTGACTTTTTTTGAAAAATTTCATTTGTAACCCAACTCTTATATCTTCTAGTTTTTTGTTGATTTAATTTAGCAAATGGCGCAACACCATCAAATGTGATTAATACTTTTTTTGCGTTAACGGTTGATATCAATGAATTAATTTTTTCAATCACTCGTTCTATTACTTTATTTTCATAATCTTCTTTATTTGTATATTCAATTGTATATATTGCATCATATATAATTGAGTTTGAATCCAAATATAAATTATTATAATTTATATTTTGAAGTTTTTTAATTATATTTCTATATTCTTTAATTACGTATGAAAAATAACTAGGAATGCCCATTATATATAATTATTTTATTAACTTTAAAGCATTTTATATAAATATTTTTAGATTTTTTAAAATCCATAATATATATACATATATGGATACTGAACCTTGTATTTTTTTAGAAAAAATTAACAAAAAAATGAAAAAATATAAAGAAATTATATTAAAAACTATAAATTCTATACAAAAATATAAGGTATTAGACATTTATAGTGTAAATGAAACTTATGGTTGTATTAATTCTCTTGAAAATATTAATAATAAAATAAATAATTTTATAAAAGATAGTAATAGTAATTTAAAAAAAAATAATTTTAATATAACTGAGGAAGAAATAAGAAATGATTTATGCAATATAATTAAAACTTATGGAACTGAAAATATGTTAGACTTGGTTTTTGTTTGTTTTCCAAATTTAAAATTTGAAAAAACAATTGAAAATATTATTTTTTCTTATTTCCATCCAATTGGTTATAAAACAATTTTAAGAGAAAAAAATAAAAAAGGTTGGTTATTTTCTGAAATAAATAACACAGAATCTTTTTTGGGTAAAATATATGGATTAAATTTAACTATATATTACGATAATAATGAAATTATTTTTTATGGAATAATAGATGATATCCCTATTCAATTTTTGTCTGATATAATTTTAATTAATAAAATAAATTATATTAAAACTATGAAACCTAATACCTGTATATTTTTAACAGATGATTATCAATATTATATTAAAAGTATAACATTAAAAGAGTTATTAATTTACAATGAAAGTTCTATATTTGAAAAGTTTTCAAATTACTACAAAACCGTTAATGAATATAAAAATAAATCTATTTCTGAATTGATAACTATATTTATTGATAGCACATTATATAAACAAAGAGATATCCTTATTCATCTATTAACCAAATATAACGACATTCAATTATATTACATATCTTATTTATTATATGATTTACTTTCTAATGATACAAATGGTAATATAGATACACAAGAACAAACTATCCTATTTGATAGTTTACCATTTGAAATTAAAAAAAATTTTAAGATAGCTATTAAAAAAACAATAGAATATACCAATAAATTATCTTCTAATACGGATGATAATAAAATACCAATTGAACAGCAAATTTGCCTAATGAATTGTAGTGATTCTATAAAAGAAAAGGCTATGAGAAAATTATCAGAAATATCATCTAAAACCGATGATTCTAGTACTAAATCAAAACAATATTTAGATGGGTTATTAAAAATCCCTTTTGGTATTTATAAAAAAGAAAAGATTTTTACTCTTTTAAAAACAAATTCTCAATTATTTTTAAAATTACTTAGCTCTTTTGATTGTTCAAATATAAATATACCTTTAAAAAAAAATTATCTGTATCCAGAATTAATAACTTATTTACAAGTTTTTGAAGAATTTGGTATAAATAATATAATAAATTCTATAAAAACTAATTTACTTATAACTATATTTCAGGATAAAAGAAATGTATTAATTGATATTATTAATATTATTAATGGATATATTAAAAAAAAAAATTTAAAGAAAAAAACATTGGTTTCTTCTGGTAAAAATAAACAGTTTATAAAATCTGAAATTAAAAAATATTTTGAACTTAACAATGATATTGATATTTTAAATGAAATTTGTATTTATTTAAATAAATCATTAATTTATAATATACCTGAAAGTATAGATATAATCCATAAAAATTTAAATGAAATAAAAACTTATTTATCAGATGTTAACAACCAGTTAAATAATTCTATTTATGGACATAATAATGCAAAATTACAAATTAAGCGCATAATATGTCAATGGATAAATGGTGAAAATTCTGGTCATTGTTTTGGTTTTGAAGGACCTCCTGGTGTAGGTAAAACATCTTTTGCAAAAAATGGTATAGCTGATTGCTTAAAAGAAAATAATATTTCTCGTCCGTTTGCTTATATTGCCATAGGTGGTTCTTCTAATTCTAGTACATTAGATGGTCATAATTACACATATGTTGGTTCTACGTGGGGTAGAATTGTTGATATCCTTATTGAAACAAAATGTATGAATCCAATAATATTTATAGATGAATTAGATAAAGTTAGTAATACTGAACAAGGTAAAGAAATAATAGGAATTTTAACCCATTTAACAGATCCTACTCAAAATAATTGTTTTCAAGATAAATATTTTAGTGGTATAGATTTGGATTTATCTAAAGTTCTTTTTATTTTTTCATATAATGACGCAAATTTAATAGATAAAATTTTATTAGACAGAATACATCGTATAAAATTTGAACCTTTAACACTTAATGATAAAATTGTTGTATCTAAAAAATACATTATTCCTTCTATTTTAAATGATATGGGTTTAACTGACATCGTTTTTTTTAATGATAAAGTTATTTCTTACATTATAGAAAATTATACATATGAACCTGGTGTTAGAAAATTAAAAGATTTATTTTTTGAAATAATAGGTGATATTAATGTAAATTATTTAATCAATGGTGAAACTATTGTACCTATGAATGTCACCACTGAAGATATTAAAATAAAATATTTAAAACATAATATTGAAATAATAAAACCAGTTTGTCATACATCTCCAAAAGTAGGGGTAATTAATGGATTATGGGCAAACAATTATGGTGCCGGTGGTGTATTAATGATTGAAGCTCATTTTTATCTTTGTGAAACATTATTTAATTTAAATTTAACTGGATTACAAGGAAATGTTATGAAAGAAAGTATGCAAATAGCTAAAACATTAGCGTGGAATATTACAAATGATGATATTAAAACAAAAACTCTAGATACAATAAATAAAACATTAATGAAGGGAATTCATATTCATTGTGGTGATGGTGCTACTAATAAGGATGGTCCTTCAGCAGGTGCAGCTATAACTACTGTTATTTATAGTTTAATTAATAATAAAAAAATTAAAAATAATTTTGCTATAACTGGTGAAATAAATATACAGGGAGAGATTAAGGCAATTGGTAGCTTAGATAATAAAATAAGAGGAGGTATTAAGGCAAACGTAACCGAATTTATTATACCATACGATAACAAACGAGATTATGAATTATTTTATAATAAATTGAGTGATAAAACTATATTAAATAATATAAAAATACATCAAGTCAAAACAATTAAAGAAGTGTTTGAATTGATATTTGTAAAATAATATTTTATTATATTAAATGAGATTAGATTTTTCAAATATTTTTAAATTTTTATCTTTAGTATCTCCATTTGTATTGGTTATGATGATGGTACTTATATCTTTATTTAATCAAAACGTAAAAGGTTTTGTATATTTAGCAGGAATTATACTTGCTTTACCTTTTAATGTTATGTTGCAAAATTTAATTCAAAGTCGTAGAGAGGCATCTGGTAGTGATGTAGTATGTGATTTATTTGATTTTCCATATCCATCTCAATGGATAGTAGCCTATGATACTCCCTCTTTTAACAGTTTAATGATTGGATTTACATTTATATATTTATTTTTACCAATGTATGAAAAAAATAATATGAACTACCCCTTAATTATATTTGTATTATTATTATTAGTTATTGATACTGTTACTAGATATAGTTTAAAATGTACTAAGTTACAAGGTTCTATATTAGGCACTTTATTAGGATTAATGTTAGGAACAGTATGGTATAATATGTTTAAGTTATCTGGAAACACAAACCTTTTATATTATGATGATTATACTTCTAATAAGGTAGCTTGTTCTAAACCTAATAAACAAACTTTTAAATGTAGTGTTTATAAAAATGGTGAATTAATAAAAACAATTTAAAATATTATATTCCATTAAAATATTGTTTGTTGGTTTTTACGAAATTAAAAAATTTTTTTAAAGCTAATCTTCTATGAAAATTATGCATTAACAATTTTGATGTATATTTTTTTAAATATACGTTATTAAAACTGTTTAAAATATTGTTTAAATTTGCTGTTTTATATTTATCTAATATTTCTATATTCATAATTTTTTTATTTAAATTTTTATTAACATTATTATGAAATGTAAAAAAAAAAAATTTTAATTTTTCTTTAGTATCAAAATTATATTTATTATAATTATTTAAATAACTTGTTGCGTGATCTCTGCAATAAGGACAAGGTAAATTATTACATATTAATTTTATATTTTCAAACAACATCTTTATTGTTTGATTTGGCGTATCATCCTTTATTTTTTCAATTATAGAATGAAATAATATCCAAGTAACATTCCCCCATTCGGATTTTGACATATAATCTATATAAAGAGTATTATTTATAATTATTAATGTATAATTCTAAATATGATAGCTCTGATTTTTTTAAAGAATTAAACGAACAATTAAATGAAAATAATGATGAAAATAAAAATGATGATAGTAAATGTTTAATAAGTAGGGAAAAATTAGAAGAAAATTATATTACTCTACCTTGTTCACATAAATTTAATTATATACCTTTATACAAAGAAATTTGTTGGCAAAAAATAAATCAGTCTCCTTTAGAAATTATTCATTTAGGATTTAATCAGATAAAATGCCCATACTGTAGAACTGTTATAAATGGTTTGCTTCCATATCAAGATAAAAATGGTGTTAATAAAAAATGTGGTGTTAATTATCCTATAAAGTATTCATTACCTTTATATAAATGCGAATGGGTTTATAAAAATGGAAAACAAAAAGGGAATAGATGTAATCACAACGCTGGTTTATATCAAAATAGTTGTTATTGTAACAAACATATTGGTTTTATTAACAAAAAATGTAATATTATAAAATGTAATAGTATTCTTAAATCTGGTAAAAGAAAAGGTCAACAATGTGGTTGTAAATGTTTTAAAGATAACAAATGTAAAAGACATATAAAAAATATAGAATGATTTTATATGAATACAGATAATATCATTCAGGTTGAATATATAAATGAAGCAAAGGTTAATACTATTATAACTAGAAATCGTAATAAATTATTATATAAAAAAAATTTACCAGTTGCTAATATTCCTACAATATTTCCTGTTATACCTGAAAAAGAATATACATATTATAGAGTTCGCATTCATTTTTTACCAGAAAAAAAGGAAGGTAAAAATTATACATTAGTTTTTTCATTCTTTGCTATATATTTATTTTATTATTATATACGGTTACTATAGAAAATATTGTTAATAATATACAAAATTAGCACCATTTATCATATGATATTTTAAATTTAAATTGTAAGAATTACTACCCAAAAGGGATTAAATTTGGCATCTATTTCTAGGAAAGCTCTTTTTATTTTGGTGAAAAAGAAACGCCGCATCCACAAGTAGATGCTATATCCTTCTCTGGTGTAAATGTAAATTTACTTTCGAATATTTGTTTACTGTAATCTTCTTTTATATAATCTATTGTAGTTCCCATTAATAACATCTCTGACATAGGATCAATTACTAATTTGTAGTTGTCTCTTTCATACACTGGTGGAGGGAACTTTTTATCAATTATTTTTTCTATATCTATTTTTTCTACTGCTTTTAAATTGTAGTTAAATCCATTACATCCCCCTCCCATAGCTGAAAATAAAAACGCATCCTTTTTTGTATTATTTAATACTTCTATCATTTTTTTCCAAGCTTTATTTGTAATTATTATAGGTAATCTAGTCATAATATTAATATATATATATTATTTTTAAGCTCCTAAATGTGGAGATAATTAGGGATTAAACAAAAGAAGTTTCCTGGAATGTTCTTTTATAAAATTTTTTTTTTCATTTTTTTTTTCAATTCTCAAATATAAAAATCGATTTTGGACAAATATATTTGTCCATTTTGGGAAAATGGAATAAAGAATTATGTTAAAAAATGAAAAAAAACAGGTTTGCTAGATAATGCTCTTATTTTTGTTATTTATAATTTTGGTCTCTTATGATAAAAAAAATTTGAATATTTTTAAAAACAAATTAAGGGGTTTTTTCTATTGACAATATATGGAAGAAAAAAACCCCAAAAAACCCCAGACCATAAGAAAAAAATATTTTTGTAAAAAATGCGCATTTTCAACGAGTAATAAAAAAGACTATGAAAAACATTTATTAACAAAAAAACATAAAAATCAATATTTGTCAATAAAAAAGTCAATACAGCATAATTGCGAAATTTGTAATAAAACATATAAAGATGCTTCTGGATTATGGAGGCATAATAAAAAATTCCATAATAATATTGTTTATAAAAAAAACCCCAAATCTAAAACGAGTAGTAAAAAATCAGAATTAGATTCTGAATTAGTAATTAAAGTTCTCGAAGAAAATAAAGAACTACGAAAATTATTAACATCTCAACAAGAGCAAATTAGTGATTTAATTCCAAAAGTAGGTAATAATAATACAAGTAATCAGTTTAATTTAAATTTTTTCTTAAACGAACAATGTAAAGATGCTATAAATTGGGATGAGTTTATTAAATCTATACAAATAGGTGTATCAAATTTAGATTGTATTATAAGTTCAAATCTTACAAATGGAATAACACAAGTATTATGTAAAAGTATAGACGAGTTAGGAGTTTATAAAAGACCAGTTCATTGTTTAGATACAAAGCGAAAAAAACTTTGTATTAAAAATGAAAACTCGTGGGTTCAAGATCCAAGTAAAAACAAAGAAATATTAGAAAAAAATAATAGAAAATTACAACAACATCATTTTCAATTAATTTTAGATTGGCAAAAACAAAATCCGGGATGGAAAGAAGATGAAAATTTAAAAGATATGTATATTAAAATGATACAGAGTTTGATGGGTGATGTAGACGATGATAAGTGTTTAGCAGAAATAAGTAAACATGCTATTATACCTAAAGATGAAATTTAAATTATTCTTTTATCATATATGAGTTCTGAAATTGTAAATGCTTATAGAGCAAAGATGATTGTAGGTAATGTGTATAAAGATTTAACCTTTACTTTTATAAAATTAAATGATACAGGTGTTATTTTAAATGTTATATTAAAAGAAATTCAAACAAACCGAAATGTTATTGGAATATTTAAATATGAAAATATTAAATATTGTTTTATAATACCTTTTAATAAAAAAGAAATTTTAGTAAATATTCCATCAAAATATATAAAAACATAACATTAGTTTATATTAGTTATGTCTGATAAAGAAATTCTTGTGCAAAATTTAAGAGAATGGATGGGAATGGAGACTGAACTAAATAAATTAAGAAATCAAATGAAAGATATCAGAAACAGAAAAAAAGAAATTACAGAAAATTTAGTAAATTTTATGAAATCAAAAGATATTGATTGTTTTGATACAAATGATGGTAAAATTATTTATACTCAAAATAAAATTAAAAAACCTATAACAGGTGATTTATTATTAACTACTTTATTAAAATACTTTAAAGACGATGAACAACAGGCTAATGAATTACATAAATTTATAATGGAAAATCGTGCTATTAATCTAAAAGAAAATTTAAGATTAAAACCTGAAAAAAAAAACTAAAGTAATATATATATGATAAGAGATCAAAAAATAGTTAATAATATAGTTGATAAATTTTATAATGAACAATTAACTTCGGTACCAGGAATATTAACAAGTAACGCAAAAAAATATTTGGATGTAAAAAAAGACATTTTACCTGAATCTATTTTACAAGTATATAATACTGAAACAGAACCATTAAAACAAGAAAATCTAGATACAAATAACTATTTTGTATATAAAGGTGCCGACTATTTTCATCATAGTATTAATAAATATAAATCACTTAAAATTAATATAATTTTTTATACAATTTATGTACATAATTATATTCCATTTGTAATGTTTTTAATGTATAAATACCCTAAGGTATCTCAAGATTATAACGAATTAATTACTTTTCCTCATTTTATTTCTACAAAAGAAATTGAAAAGGAAATAGAAGAAAAAGAAAGGTTAATTTTTAAAAATTATGATCAAAATAAACAATTTAAATATATAAAAGAAAACGGTGAAGTTTATGTATTATGTCAACAAGATTCAAAAGGGTCAGATATAAATTTAAATCGAGATAGTTCTTGGTGGTGGTGTTTACCATTTGAATTGGTTAATTTAAAAAAAGTATTAGGTTTTACGGTTGATGATAAAGTAGTTAATTTTCTATTGAGATACGATAAGTTAATGTATGTTTACACAATGTCAAATGATATATACGAATCACCTTGTATTGGTTATAAAATTACAGATGATGATGAAATGAATTATCAAATTGAGATAGGTAGTAATATTAATGATAAAGAATATGTAATATCTTATGAAGGGGTATTTGACTATATTAGAAACTTTATTGAGAAAAAAAAAGCAAATTTAATTAGATATATTGTGTTTTTGTTTAAAACGAAAATCATAAATACCGATTTAAAAGAATTAAAATATAAAAATTTTTTTTCTTATATTGTAAATAAATTAAATACTAATTTTAGTAAACTTTATGTTTTAAACGATTTTCAATTACTAACTTTAAGCAATCACCTTATAATTAAAGATGAAATAGATAGTGAAGAAAATATTATATAAGTATTATAATATGAATAGATTGTTAAAAATCACAATATTTATATTTTTAATGTTATTTTTACCTAAAGTTTTTGAAGTTATATTTTTATTTTTTGAAGTTCCATTTGAAATATATTCACCTTATGTATTATGGTTTTATATTGTACTATTATTAATTGCTTTATTACCAAGTTTAAAAACTCTTCTTTAAGTTGATTATTAATTTAATTATAAATTGATTTTAAAATTAAATGATAATATGATATAAAATGGAGAATAGAATAAATAAAAAAATCGAGTATTATTTAAAAAAATTTAAAGATGATATTAAAGAAAAAATAGAAAGTATTGACAATACATTAAGTGAAAGTGAATTAAGTGATATGTTACAATTTATATATGATTATGAAGGTCTTATATTAAATGGTAGTGATTTTATTAAACGAAAACGGGTAAAAAATGAGGTTCCTTTGGTTAATAGATGTTGTGCGTTAAGAGCAAATAAAGAACAGTGCACTAGAAGGCGTAGAAAAGATAGTGAATTTTGTGGAACTCATATTAAAGGAAGCCCTCACGGAATAATGGATATGAATCAAGTAAAGATTGAAATGAATGAAAAAATAGAGGTATGGATTGAAGAAATTAGAGGAATACATTATTATTTAGATCATAATGGTAATGTATATTGTCCTCACGATATTTCTAAAAATGTTAATAAGCCTAAAATAATAGCAAAATATGAGAAAAAGGGAAACGTATATACAATACCTGGATTAGGAATTTGTTAAATAAAAAGTTGCAAAAAAAATGATAAAAAAAATAAATTGAAATATTTTGTTGTGTATTTTTTTTGCCACAAAACATTTTAAAGCATACAAATTAAATATGTCTATTTCTACTCTCTCAAAAACAAAGATGGAGGCTTTCCTTCGTTTTATTTGTGAAAAAAATAATATTGATATTGAAAAAGAAAATAATAATTATTCACGTTTGATAAATATACCACTTCCTTTTGATGGAGTTAAGCGCGATGGTTGTTGTGCGTTGAAACTTAATCACGGTTTATTCACTCAATGTTGTGAAAAAACTGCGGATGAAAGTGAATTTTGTAAAACTTGTCAGCGTGGAGAAGCTCGTTATGGAAATATTGACGACCGTATTTCTAAAAATGAATTTCCATATGTAGATCCTCGGGGAAAGAAAGAAATTCGTTATGGAAATGTAATGGAAAAATTGGGTATTTCAAAGGAAGATGCAGCTATCGCGGCTAGCCAGCGTGGTATTACTATTAAACCAGAAGCATTTGAAGTTACAAAATCTACTCGCGGACGTCC
>VTLG01007601.1_pt1 | contig 41063 bp, 50 predicted proteins | sample 4694571 | NCBI WGS metagenome assembly VTLG01 (sample SAMN12604809, study PRJNA352737) | marine metagenome | biome: ENVO:00000447; feature: ENVO:00000209|ENVO:00000569|ENVO:01000036; material: ENVO:00002151; isolation source: viral sequences binned using virsorter ...
CATTAGAGCTAGCAACGGAGTATGCGGAGGCAGCTTAATATGAAGTCAACCTTTATCTTTATAAAGGCAGCTGAGGGTGGTCTGGCTAAACAAGCCCAGGCCATCCTTAACATTGTAGAAGCAAAAGAGGAAATTAGCAAAGATAATCTTTTGCAGCAAATTGAGTTAGACGTTAAATCAAAACAAAAAGCCCAGCGTCTACTTAGCTATTATAAAGGTCAACTAATAACCAAGGGCTTTATGGAAGAGAGAAAACATGGCTAATGCGAGAGGAAAAAAGGTAGATACAACTTATCTATCTATTGACAACGCGGAAGAGCGTGGTTTCCTGCATCGAGATTACATTGCTCATTGTTTGAGATGGTCACATGTCGTTAAATTTTTAGGGACAAGCCAACGATACAAAACAGCAAGAGTCCTTGATGTAGGTTGTGGTAAAGAAATGCCACTATCAAAGCTGCTGCACTCATCACGTATGGGTACAGCGTGGTATGGTGCGGTTGACGTTGCACCACTGACTACACCAGAGCAGTTTCGTAATGCATCATGGAAGCCACATAAGTTGTGGTCTAAGACTGATGTATGCGATTTAGGTGTAGATGATTTTGAAGCAAAACCAAATGTGATTGTTTGCTTTGAAGTCGCAGAACATGTCGAACCTGATCATTGTAGACGTATGCTTGCTAAGTTTAGAGAGCTGATCGACGAAGATGGCAGAGTCTTTTTAAGTACACCATGCTATGACGAGCATGTCGGTGCTGCTGCTAATCATGTCAATGAAATGACATATCAAGCATTTGGCGCTGTACTTGAGGACACAGGGTTCGAGATCGAAGGTCATTGGGGCACGTTTGCAAGTATGAAAGACTATAAGGACGAGCTAACGCCAGCACAACGAGAGGTGTGGGACCAGTTACGTGACTATTATGACACTAACTATCTTGCAACCGTTATGGCGCCGCTAGTACCACAACATAGTCGTAACGTACTATGGCAACTTAAACCAGGTAATGTTAACAGGCAATTCCCTGCACTCAGAGATGTAGAAGGCAGATGGGGATCGTCAGAAGAATGGGAGAAACTATGTCCTTAATGAAAGACATAAAAGACTTTCATGAGCGTTACGAAATGGAGTACACGGGTGAACCCCGTGTGCTGCCATACGACTTGTTTCAATTTCGTATTGAGTTTATGAAAGAGGAAATGATTGAATATATAAATGCCAGTGATTTTAAGAAAGGCAATATGGCCGATCAACTAGATGCACTGGTTGATTTAACTTATGTAATTTTAGGTACAGCTTACCTGCAAGGCTTTGACTTTGATGAAGCATGGAGAAGAGTACATGCTGCTAACATGAAGAAGGTAAAAGGGGTTTCTAAGAGATCTGATCAATATGATGTTATCAAACCTGATGGCTGGGTTGCACCTGATTTGACTGACTTAGTACAAGTACAGCAGAGGGATCTGTTTGATGATAATAATTCTTGATGGTCCAGATGGAACCGGTAAGACAACGTTAGCTAAGATGCTGCAAAAGAAATTAAAAGCAGACTACTTACATTTGACTTACCGCTGGAAAGAAAAGATCTTCGACTACCACACAGCGGCGATAAGGTTTGCAGCGAGGAAGAACAAACCTATCATACTAGACCGCTGGTGGCCTAGCGAAGCGATCTATGCAAAGGGCTACCGTGGAGGATCGGATTGGCCCTTGCAAGGTCGTATGTGTGACCGCATCGCTAGAAAGTTTGGCGCGGTGTATGTTTACTGCTTACCTGAGAGCGTTCAAGCTGCAGTGATACACCACGCCGAGTTAAAGGCCAAGCGGGAGGAGATGTACGATGACATAGCAGTCGTGGCTGATTTATATCTTAAGCTGTGGAATGGAGATAGTACACACCCTGACGGCGGGCAATACATTGATCAAGTAATAAGATCAGGTGGACTCAAGGATAGACCTGACTGCATCAAGTATACTATCTCTGAGTATGGTCATTGTATGGATTTATTTGTAGAAAGAATTATAGAGAAAGCAAGAGCTTGGCGAGCATTACAATGGCAGCCAGTTCTTAAATATCAGAATTGGAATATGTTAGGTCATGCTCACAATAGTAAATACTTACTTGTTGGCGAGCAAGTTAATCCTAAGTTTAGAGAATTGTACTGGCCTTTTTACGAGTACAATCATAGCAGTTTGTTTGTAACGCAGGCGCTGCATGAGCTTGGTTTAAGTGAGGATCTATTTATGTGGACAAATGTATTTAACCACGATGGATCTGATAACCAACTTATAAGGCCGTTGTTAGAGTACCGTAATTCATTAAGCGGTATAGATAATATGAGAGTTATTACGCTAGGTAAGAAAGCAGCATTTGCAATAAGAGATGTAGACATACACGCTGAATTACCTCATCCAAGTTGGGTCAAGCGTTTTGGCTCAGTTAACATGGTGGAGGTATTTAAACATGCTATCAATTAATGAACAATGGGTTGCAATGTGTAGAGATATAGTCGAACATGGCGTCGATGTATTTCCACGTGGCGAACCAATAAAAGAGTTACGTTGCTATCAGTCGACTATCGACATGGCAGCACCAATACTAAGTATAAAAGAAAGAAACCTTGGCTATAAGTTTATGGCTGCAGAAGCATACTGGATTTTATCTGGTGACAATAGAGTATCAACCATTGCTCCATGGAGCGATATGATACGTGCATTTAGCGATGATGGCGTTACTTTCTTTGGTTCATACGGGCCAAAGATTATAGATCAGCTAGCCTATTGTGCTGCAACAATAAAGAATGACGAAGATACAAGGCAAGCAGTAATAAATATCTGGCGTGAAAAACCAGGACCAACACGAGATGTACCTTGTACTTTATCACTACAATTTATAGTGAGAGAGAACAGGCTGCATTGTATTGACACTATGAGATCGTCAGACACGTGGCTTGGTTGGCCTTATGATGTATTTAATATGAGTATGATTACAAGATACTTATCTTTGTATATCAACGAGACAGGAGGTAAGCTCTATGACGTTGGTAACTTGTACTTGACTGCAGGCAGCCAACATATATATCAAAGAAATATGCCTAAGATTAGAGACATTATTACTAGTCCTATGGTAATTGAAGGATTAAAAGGAGCTACCGTATATCAACCCAGCGAGTTTAAGACTCGAGCAAATTTAATGGCATGGCTAGACGAACAAAGAAGATTAAGCAATGCGACCACAGACTGACGAGTACTTTTTACAAATGGCGGCCTTGGTTGCGACGCGTAGCACTTGCGTACGTAGATCTGTTGGTTGTGTGCTGGTTGATAGGCATCGCAGGGTTTTGGCTACTGGTTACAATGGTGTGGCTGCTGGTGTTACCCATTGCATTGACGACCCTTGCGCTGGTGCTGGCGCCCGTAGTGGTACTGAGCTTGACAAGTGTGACGCAATACACGCTGAGCAAAATGCTATATTGCAGTGTAACTTTGTGGAGAAAATCGAAGTGGCATATATTACGGTGTCACCGTGTGTTACGTGCACAAAGCTACTCCTCAATACGGGGTGTAAGAAAATAGTATTTATAGAAGAGTACGCCGATACATCGGCAAAGAAATTATGGAAAGGAGAATGGATCGAACATGGACCAATTAAGTTTTTTAAGACCTGATTCTAACTGGCTACCACCAGAAAATCTACCTGATTTATCAGGGGCCAAGGTGATAGGTTTAGATGTTGAGACTTGCGATCCTAATCTATTAACAAATGGACCAGGAGGAGTAAGAAATGACGGTAAACTTGTGGGAATCTCAGTTGCAACGGACACTGGTTTTAAAGGATATTTCCCCATCGCTCACGAAGGGGGAGATAACCTTGACAATAACGCTGTCCTCAGATGGGCCCGAGCTACGCTCGGAGGAACACAAACTAAGGTTGGAGCAAATCTGCTCTACGATCTTGAATGGCTTAGGCAAGCGGGGATCGACGTTAAAGGAGATCTCAGAGATATACAAGTTGCCGAACCGCTCTTAGATGAAGAGAAAAATGGAGGTTATAGTCTTGCTAACTTGTCTAAGTTTTATCTTAACAAAGACAAAGATGAAACACTATTGCGAGAAGCAGCACAGGCATTTGGTGTCGATCCAAAGGGTGGTTTATGGAAACTACCTGCTAGGTATGTCGGCCCGTACGCAGAGGCTGATGCTGCTCTTCCACTAGAGATATATAAGTTGCAAGAGAAGAAAATAAAAGAGCAAGGCTTATGGGATATATTCGACCTCGAGTCTAGGTTACTTAATATGACACTAGATATGAGGTTTAAAGGTGTCAGAATAGATGTAGACAAAGCTGAACAATTAAATGAAAAGTTATTAAGTGAAGAAGCTGAGCTGCTTGTTGCATTGAGAAAGGAATGCGGTACCGTGGTAGAGCCATGGTCAGCAGACGAGCTAAGCAAGGCTTTTAATTCACTTGATATATGGTTCCCTCGCACTGCGAAGGGAAACCCTTCCTTCACTAGTGATTGGCTTAATAGTCATGAGCATCCGTTTGCTAAGAAGATCGCTGACTGGCGAAAGATAAATAAGATGAGGCGAGACTTTATTGAGGGTATCTGTCTCAAGCAGCAGCACAACGGACGTATTCATGCGCAGTTTCACGCGTTGAGGAAGGACGCTGATGGTACTCGGACGGGTAGGTTCTCCTCCTCTACCCCGAACTTGCAGCAGATACCTGCACGTGATGAGTACTGGGGTCCACTTGTACGTTCACTTTTCCTTCCTGATGAGGGCTGCAAGTGGGCCTGCTTAGATTATAGTCAGCAGGAACCTAGAGTCTTAGTACATTATGCTAACTTACGTAAGCTCAGTGGTGCAGACAAGGTTGTAGCAGAGTACACTGAGAATGCTGATACTGATTTCCACGAGATAGTTGCTGAGATGGCTGGCATACCTCGTAAACAAGCTAAGGTTATAAACCTTGGTATGTTTTATGGCATGGGTATTTATAGACTAGCACAACAACTTGATATGGAACAAGCAGATGCAAAGCCGTTGTTTGAGAAGTATCATCAACGCGTACCGTTTGTAAGACAACTCATGTATGAGTGTACACAATCAGCTAACAACAAGGGATATATAAGAACATTACTAGGTAGACATAGACATTTTGATTTGTTTGAGCCAGCAGATGTAAGAAACACTTGGCCAAATAGAGAGACTCCATTAGGTAGAGATGCTGCAATGGAGGTATGGAAGGATAGACCATTACGTAGATCCTTCACACATAAAGCACTTAATGCATTGATACAAGGCAGCAGTGCTGATATGACAAAGAAAGCAATGCTTGATTTATATGATGACGGTATTATACCTCATATAACGGTACATGATGAGCTTGATTTTTCCGTCTCTGATGGGTTACAAGCCGATAAGTATCGTGATATAATGGAACATTGTGTAGAATTAACCGTCCCACTTAAAGTTGATGTTGAGATAGGCAGCAACTGGGGTGACATAAAATAGAAAGGAGAAAGTCATGTGGTTATATACTAATCAAGGTCACCTGTCTGTAGTCGAAGACAAGAATGACCGTACACGCGTAGTTGTAAGAGCAAGGAATCAAGATGCCTTAGCTGCATTCTCAGATTACTCTGTCTACATTACGCCTAAAGCAGACTACAAATACAGAGTCAACATAAGCAAGAACCATTTTGAACAATGGTTTATTAATTATGTACAGACTATGAATTATACTAATTTCAAAGACAACCTATATACGGTTGGCATGGGCGAAGAAGAACGTATGGTATTCTATACGGTCTATCAATGCGCATTAAAGCTGGAGGAGATAGATGACTGAAGCTCAACTCTGGCAGTTAGTAAAACGTAATGTAGAAGGACACCTGGTCCGGATAGAAAATACGTCTGGATCAGGTACTCCTGACGTACATGGCTGCAGCCGTGGACAAGACATGTGGATAGAATTAAAACTTGCCAAAGGTAGATGGTTACATTTTAGATCAAGCCAGTTAGCTTGGTTTGCAAAGAGACAAGGTGCCGGTGGTAAGGTTAGAGTATTATTTAGAAAATTAGATGAGATATATATTACTAGTGCTGACGAGATATTAAAGCTAATTGATCAAGCCGTACCTAATAAAGATAAGAGCGTACGTTTTCCGATTGAAATAATTCCCTCGCAAAAATTTTTTAAACCATGGGATTGGAGTGTAATCCGCAATAATCTTTTTTCTGTACACTAATGATAATAATAATATATAATGTTCTTTAGAAAGGAGAATCAGTATGCAAGGTAAAGTGTATGTTATACAAGAAGCAGCAAATCGTAATTTGATACCTGCCTCTGTATACGGTGAGATCACGGTATTACTACCACCGGGTCAAGTTGCTTTTAGTACTGCACCGACACTTCGAAGACTGCGTGATAAGCTCAGGTCATTTAATGACAATGATTACTTGTTATTGATGGGTGATCCAGCTGCTATTAGTATGGCATCTGTTATTGCAGCCAATAATAATAATGGTCGCTGGAAATTATTGAAATGGGATAAGCAGGAACAGCAGTACTATGTTGTAAAGGTAGATATATATTCGAAAGGAGAATGATATGGACGTTACGAACGACCAGTTGCAGCAAGTATCAGCGCTTGCTGAGATACAACGTAAGTTAGAAGCTGAAGTAAAAAAGAAAGAAGAAAGTCTGAAAGAAACAAAGCAGCAATTAAAGAAAGTATCTGAGGTAGATATTCCTGAAGCATTAGCTGAGTGTGGTCTTTCAGAAATTAAATTAACTGATGGTACTAAGGTGTCTGTTAGTACTTATTACTCTGCTAGTATTCCTAAAGATAAGATTGATGAAGCATTAGACTGGTTGCGTAATAACAATCATGGTGATCTAATTAAAAATACCGTGTCGATAGATTATGCTCGTGGCGAGGACAACGCTGCTGAGAAGATGAAGCAAGATCTACGTACACAAGGTCAGTCATTCACTGACAAAACAGGTGTTCACCCACAAACGCTTAAAGCATTTGTAAGGGAACAAACCGAGTCTGGAAAGAACCTGCCCCTTGACTTACTCGGTGCACATATTGGGCAGAAAACCATCATAAAGGAGGTATAGATTATGGCTCGTAATCTAACAGAAAAGAAAGAGCAGCTTCCTAGTGTGATTGATTTCTCACAGGACGCCTCTGATGGACTTGCTGATTTAACAGCACAAGACTACGCGATACCTTATCTCGTGCTCTTGCAAAAAATGAGTCCTCAACTTGACACACACGACGTAAAAGCAGGTCAGATATGGAACACGGTTACTGAACAAGCAGTTGACTCGTTGACCGTTGTGCCATGTGCTTACAATCGTAACTTTGTTGAGTGGGTACCAAGAGACCAGGGCGGAGGATTAGTTGCAGTACATCAAGCAACTAGTTTACCTGAACACTCTAAGGTCGACACTAAGCTAATTACTAAGGCTGGTAATTTACTTGTCGAAACAGCTAATCATTTTGTTATAACAATAAGTGATGCTGGTATGGACAAGGGTTTAATCACTATGACTAGTACTCAGCTTAAAAAGAATAGACGTTGGAATAGTCTCATGGCCGGTCTTAAGATGAAGAACGGCGATGGAAAATTGTACACGCCTGCTCGATACTCACATAGCTACAAGCTGAAATCCATTCAAGAAAAGAATGAACAAGGCACGTGGTATGGTTGGGATATTGAAATGGTTGGTCCACTATCTGATCAAGGTATTTATGCGACAGCTAAAGACTTTGCATCTCAAGTAAATAGTGGTGCTGTACAAGCAGGTCCACCTATTCAAGACCCAGCAACTAACCCTAATTCAGACGACTTCTAATTGGGGATGGGGAGGCTTCGGTCTCCCCACTGCTGCTTATGTATAAAGAGTTCATGACATTATTTGAGGGCTTACTAAGAGCTCATGGCACCTACGAGATCAAGGGTGAAAGAGCTGATGGTAAGAAACAAGGTAAGGCTACTACCGTTCGGGAAGATGTAACTCCTGAGAAGTGGCAAGCACACCTTGATGGTAAAACTGGCATTGGTATTATACCAATCAACGACGATAGCAATTGTAAGTTTGGTGCTATCGATGTAGATCAATATGATGGCCTTGATCTTAAGGCAATAAATAATAAACTAAAAGAATATAAGTTACCGTTGTTTCCTTGTATGTCTAAATCAGGTGGAGTTCATTTGTATTTGTTTACAACTGACTGGGTACCTGCTGAAGCTATGCAAAATAAATTAAGAGATATAGCTGCTGCACTAGGCTTTGGTGGTAGTGAGATATTTCCTAAACAAGCATACATACTAGCAGACAGAGGTGATGTAGGTCAGTGGATTAACATGCCATACTTTGGCAATGAGAGAACATGCAATGGTATGGATGCAGCTAAGTTTGCTAAAGCTGCTATGCTTAATAGACTGACACCAGATGATTTTAATAAAATAAAAATAAAACAACCAGAGTCTGACTTTGACGATGGACCACCGTGCTTGCAGCATCTATCAGCACAAGGTTTTCCACAAGGTACACGCAACAATGGTTTATTTAATGTAGCTGTGTACTGCCGTAAGAGAGATCCAGACAACTGGCAAAGAGATATGGAGAAACTAAATGCAAAACTTATGGATCCACCGTTATCGAGCTCAGAGGTTCAGGGGGTTATTAAATCGGCGTCGCGTAAGGACTACCAATTCACCTGTTCCAAGGCGCCCATTGCACCGTATTGTAATGCTGCTGTTTGTAAGTTGCGCAAGTTCGGTATTGATGGGAGTAATGATTTACCTGCTATTCACTCTCTTACAAAGTTTAATACTAACCCACCTATATGGTTTCTAGACATTGACGGAGGAGGTAGACTAGAATTAGAAACGGACGACCTTCAGAATCAACGCAGGTTCCAACGTAAGTGTATGGAGAAATTAAATACCATGCCGAACAAAATGAGTGACCAAGCATGGACTAAACTTATAAACCATTTATTAGAAAATTTAACCATTGTTGAGGCACCCGCAGATGCAAGTCCAATAGGGCAGCTGTTCGAGCACCTGGAACGTTTTGTCACAGGCAGAGTACAGGCCAAGAATCGTGATGAATTACTACTTGGTAAGCCATTTACAGATGAGTCTAAGCACTACTTTAGAATATCAGACTTCATGGCTTATCTAGATCGTATGCACTTCAGAGATTATAAGGTACACCAAGTTACTTCTATATTAAAACAAAATGAAGCTGAGCATCACTTCTTTAATTGTAAAGGTAAAGGCGTTAACTGCTGGTCAGTACCACTATTCCAAAAAGCACAAGGTGATTTTGACACACCAGATGTAGGAGAAGACAATGAGCTCTTCTAATTGGAATATAGTGTTTGGTCCACCTGGTACAGGTAAGACTACCTTTGGTATGAAGTTTATCGAAGATCAATTAGAGAAAGGCATTGATCCTAGTACAATAGGTTATATAGCATTTACTAGAAAAGCAGCTAATGAAGCTAAGGAACGTGCACAAGAAAAATTTAACTTAACAGATGAGGATCTATTATATTTTAGAACCATACATAGTCTATGCTTTATGCAGCTAGGTATGAACCCATCAGGCATTATGCAAAAGCCACACTTCGTAGAGTTAGGTAAACTACTAGGGGTAGAGGTTACAGGTATGGGTCTCATGAATGAAGAGGCATATAACTTATCTATGCCTATAGGTGATAGGTTATTCTTCTTAGATAATTTATCCCGCATTACTAGGACCACTCTAAAAGATGTTTATAACAATACGGTTGATGATGACTTAAACTATGATCAGCTTGTTATAGCATCTAAAACATTACGTGATTATAAAAAGAAACACAAGCTCAAAGACTTTACTGACTTGCTTGATGAATGGTTAGTCAAGGGTAGTGTACCTAGATTAAACTCTCTGTTTGTAGATGAAGCACAAGACTTATCTAAACTACAATGGGAAGTAGTACAAAAGATAGGTGAGCACGTACCACTTAAATATGCAGCAGGCGACGATGATCAAGCTATATATCGATGGGCTGGTGCAGCAGTAGATGAGTTTATAAATTTACCTGGTGATAAACAAGTATTATCTAAATCATATCGTATACCTGAAGTAGTACATACCATGGCTACTGACTTACTAAAGAACATAGGTAAGCGACAACCAAAGAAGTTTGCACACAATGGGAACAAAGGTTCGTGCAGCTATTACTATGGTGCTGAAGACATAGACATGAGTAAAGGTACATGGCTATGTTTAGGACGTAACGCTTATCTATTAAAAGAGTATGAGAGGATTTGTGAGGTAAATGGTTTTCCTTACGAATCACCTAGTCGTAAACCCTTGCAGTCAGCTACACTTAGAGCTATAAAAGACTGGACTAAGTTAGGTAAGGGTGAAACCATAGTGGGTAAGCGTTTAAAAACTATACGTAGATTCCATGGTTTTAAAATGAAGATAGATGACGAGCGAGTATATACACTAGCAGATCTACCAGTGTCTTATGATGAATGGTACGACGCCTTTACTCGTATCGATCCTAAGTTAAGAGAATACTTCTTAGCTGCTCGTAGACAAGGTGAAACATTAAATAAACCTAGAATATTAATCAACACTATCCACGGAGTAAAAGGTGGTGAAGCAGATCATGTAGCTATTATGACTGACATGGCAGCAAGATCACATAGATATATGGAGATGTTTCCTGATGACGAGCATCGAGTGTTCTATGTGGCTCTGACGCGCGCAAAAGAGTCAATTCATATCATTTCGCCTAACTCCCGCTTATTTTATGAAATTTAAGCTCCTAGGATGGCCAGAGATTGCGGAGAAAAATATGACCCATAGTAACATATACCCATTTAAGACCCGTCCCTACGCTCATCAGAGGAAGGCCTGGGAGCTTTCACGCGAAAAGGACGAATTTGCTCTGTTTATGGACATGGGTACTGGTAAGTCTAAGGTAATAATAGACACCATTGCCTGGTTATACGACAAAGGGCGGATTGATTCTGCTCTGATAGTAGCACCTAAAGGTGTTTATCAGAATTGGATTAGAAACGAGATACCAACACACTTGCCAGACCACATAGTAACACAACAAGCTGCTTGGTATTCATCACCTAAGAAAGATCAAGAGAAAGCTATAAAAAACATTTTAACACCAACACACGACTTACGTATCTTTGTAATGAATGTTGAAGCATTCAGTACTAGTAAGGGAGTAAAGTTTGCTGAATCATTTATGAGATGTGCTGGTAAGTGTATGATGATTGTAGATGAATCCACTACTATTAAATCACCTAAAGCTAGCAGGACTAAAAGTATTATACGTATAGGTATACAAGCAAAGTATAGACGTATACTTACTGGCGAGCCAGTGACTCGTAGTCCACTAGACTTATATACTCAGTTTCAATTCTTAAATCCTGTCTGTCTAGGTTTTAGCAGCTACTATAGTTTTAGAAACAGGTATAGCATTATGATTGATATGAAAGCTGGTACTCGTACATTTAAGAAAGTTGTGGGGTTCCAGAGACTAGATGAGTTAGCCAATCAAATTAAATCATTCTGTTATAGGATTAAGAAAGAAGATTGTTTAGATCTACCACCTAAGACCTATGTATACAGAGATATAGAGCTTACACCAGAGCAAAAGAAAGTGTATAAGTCTATTTCAGATAATGCTATTGCTTTCTTAGATGGTAAGGTACTTAGTGTTGATAACGCTTTGACAGCATTGTTAAGGCTGCATCAAGTTACTTGTGGTCATTATACATCAGACGACGATGAAATAGTAGAAGTACCTAATAATAGAATAGCAGAGTTATTACAGGTATTAGAAGAAGGTCCAGACAAAGTAATTATTTGGGCTACATATATTCAAGATATAATGGCCATAACCAAAGCAATACGAAAGGAGTATGGCGATGAAAGTATTGTGCAATACTATGGTGCTGTTAGTGTAGATGAACGTAATGAAGCTATTGAAAGATTTCAAAAAGATCCTGATACCAGATTCTTCGTTGGAAATCCTCAGACGGGTTCTATGGGTATCACACTTACTGCTGCTAGTGCAGTGGTGTACTATTCTAATAGTTATAACTTAGAACATAGACTCCAGTCAGAAGATAGAGCACACAGAATAGGTCAAGATAAAAACGTATTATATGTTGATTTAAGATGTAAGGGTACGGTTGACGAGAAGATTATTAAAGCATTAAAGTCTAAGAAGAATATTGCTCAACAAATTATGGGTGATGACTGGCGTGCTTGGTTAAGCTAGTTCAAAGTGAGGTGCATCGATAAATGGTCTCTTACCTTGTCCTCGTCTTAGATCAACATAAGCATTCATTGCTGCTTCCATTGATTGATCCCAGTCACGTATGTCAGGTATCTGCCAAGCAGCTCCCCAACGTATACCAACACCTAGGTCTTGTGCAGCAGACTTAAAAGCATCTGCTATATCATCATACACATTTAGTTCCCAGGTTATTCTAGATCCTACGTAAGCTACTACGTCAACAGCATTACCTTCAAGATGCTTGCTGTTCATGGTCTGAGATGCACCACTATCTACTAGTGCTTGTTGTTCTTCACGTGTTCTCATACCACAAGTCACACCAAAATCTATATTAGTTATCTTGATAGCTTTTTCTACCACGCCAACTAATTCTTTATTTACACCTATTAGTCTTGCTGATGACGTCGAGCTTAGTTTAAACATTATTTAGTTATCCCTTTATATTTCTCGAATGTACGTAAACCACCTAGACCTAACATACCCATCAGAACCGTTAGTAAACTACCCATATCAAAGTGAGGTAGTGCTGGCATGTCTAGACCAAAGTAAGCAGAAAAGAACATTATGAATGGTGCTATAACAAAGTGCCAAGCTAATGCTACACCACAAGTCCAACCTATAAATGGTCGCCAACCTGCAACAAAGATAGACTTATGTCCTGCCTCTGCTTTGTTTATTTCTAATTGTCCTTTAGCTAGTTCTTGAGCGTGCTTCTCAGCCATAGTACTTAGCTCATGTGCTAGCTTTGCTTTCTGATCTTTATCCTCGATAAACTTATCGAGCAAACTTGTTACTGGACCGATTAATGCTGTTAACATAGCACCTCCTATTTTTGTTGAAAGGTTCCGTAGATCCTTCCTATCTGTTTGTTAATATGAAACAACTCTGCTTCGGCACCGGCCAGAGTTGCTTTGATGTCGACTAAAGTTATAAGAGCCCAGGTTAATATTCCAAACAACGAGGTTGCTATAAACCCTAATATAACTTTTAAATCTATTTTCACAACCATCCTTTCTTCTGAGCATACAATATAAATAATACAAATGCTCCTGTTATTGCTGAGATAATTAAAAACCAAAGTATAACTTGTTGACAAGTCTCTATAAAATTATCTCTTGCTTTCTGTCTAGCTGCTGCTTCCTCAGCTCTTCTCTTCCTAGCCTCAACACAAAACTTAACATAATCACTATGTAATCCTGGTCTGCCTAGGTAGATCATCATTTGTTTTAATTCTTCTTCCTTTTGTTTTAACTCCTCCAGAGCCATAAATTCTTCAAGGTCATGCTCTTCCTTACCACTGAAAGCAGACCAGATACTATTCTTTTTCGCGTCTTTGAGTTTGCGCAGATCGTCTTGAGCAGTAACGAATTGACCAATTGCTTTTCCACAAGTGACAAGTTCACGACCATTCTCCACTGCTTTTTTTATCACGGCAAACGCCGCATTTGCTGCTGCGATTTCTGCTAACATTCATCATTCTATTTTAAGGTTACCGACGACCTTTATTAGGAGGTCTTCGATTCGATCTATCTTTCGATCTAATTGAGTTAAGTCATTTTGCAAGTCTGTCTTGCTAACATACGTCTCCCTAGTTTCTCTAAGAAGTAGCTGTAGGTTTTTTACTTCAGTCACCAAGTACTTAAATGCCCAGGCAAGGGGTCCAATAACCAAGGTTAATACTGCTGTCCAAATGATCATTGGGTCCAAGACCATAACCCTACACTTTCCACATCCAAGATAGCTTAGCTGTTTCATCTGTTTTTATTTTAGCTATAGCTGTCTTAGTCGCATCGTCCGGTGCTGCAAGATCTGCTTGCGTATAGTTAGCAGTAACATCACGTGAAATGTTTTGATCAAGTATAGGTTTCCAGGCTGCTTCAACTTTTTTAGCGCCAGTTGATGTAGCTGCTGTAAACTTATTCTCGTTCACTGCATTGTATGTGTCAGCGTAGTCTTTCCAGAAAGTAACAAACAAGCCATCATCTAATGGATGCCATACTACTGGAGGTCTACCCTCTGTGTTTTCCCCATCAGCTCCTTGTGACGGCAGCTGAGCAGGGTGTACAACTTCACTTAGTTCTAAGTCAGTCTTGTACAATTTTATGTCGTCAATATATGCCATTGTTCCTCCTTATGGGTGCATTTTATGCCAGTGTCTGAAGTGAGCATTATTATTAGTACCATGCTGGTAGTAATAGTTGTTACCAAGATACCAGATGCTATTATCAGACATTCTAGCATACCAAGTCCAGTAACCACTATAGTAGTGACCAACAGACATGATCTCTTTAACATAAATATCTGTTGTTCCTGCGTAATGAAAACCACTAGCCAGTGAATGATTCCAAGGAGCAGGATATAGAAAAGCATTGGTGAAGTTATAACTACTTGTATTAGCTTGATAGTAATAAGCATTGTTAAAATAACCACCATGCCAAGTTCTATACTGCGTGTCTAAGAATATCCAGCCAGGCGCGTTATAACCACTGGTTCGTACTGGGAATATCGCTTTAATATTATTCTTAGGGAAAGTTATATTAGTTGTATTAATAGAACCGTCAGCAGATGATGCAATATTTTTAAGATAGTTAGTACCAAATGTAGTTGTCTGTGGATCTCTCACACTTTGGTTAGCAGTAGTATTACCAACTAAATGTTGGCCTTGACCATTGTAACCCCAGATAGCTATTTGAAGTCCAGTGTTTGCTGCAATCGTATAAGTGTATGCATCACCTGGTCCATCTTGTCCTGATGGATTACCTAAGAAAGCACATAAACTTAATGTTGAAGCATTACCTGCAGAGTGTACAGCTGCAAAGTTTTCTGAACCGCCAACCTGTACCCAAGCGGTTTGTGTTGTGGTATTACCAGTAGCACATTGACCTGCGCCGTTGTTACCAATCGCGTATAGATCACCTGATGTATTAATATAATAACCACATGCAGATACACCGCCGTTATAGTAATATGTATTACAACACATAATCTGTGCGGCATTACTAACTGCAGTCATTTGAGCAGGAGATGTTCTAGAAGAACCAAGAGACGAGATACTATTTGTATTAGACCCTGTGTGATAAGCATTACCAGAAGAGTCTAAGAAATATGTATCACTATAACCAGCTGAGATTGAAACAATATTTGATAAACCAGTGATTCTTGTTGGTATGTTAGTATTAGTCGTATTACCTAGTCCATGAGAACCACTACCACCCCAACCGCAAACAAACACTCGTCCGTCGTGTGTTATAAAGAAGTAGTGAGTGTTACCCATACCTTGATAACCACCCGCGTCGTTTGTAGCAACTGCAGCAACCTCACAAGTAATACTATTGTTAGTTGCATCAGGTCCTAGATAAGGGTTTTTAACAAGCTGGTACCTGTCAACCGTATCACCTAGTCCTAGCTGGCCAGAACCGTTTTCACCTTGCACAAACACATTACCCTTGTTTGTGAGCACGACCATACTATGCGTATTATAATAATGTCTTACAAAATACTCACCATCTTTTAGACCACCAAACTCTGTACTGATCGGCATACAATGTTCTACTGATTCATTGTAAGAGCCTGAGTTTATAGAACCTATACCATAGTGAGAATAACCTTTAGTCATTAACTCGTGGCTGCTATTTAACCAGACCATTTTACTATAGCTATTGTGCATACGTTCACGGTCACGTTTAACTGGTCCACACTCAGGATTAAAAAATGGATCTATTGGAATCCAGTCTGCACTTGCACCAGACTTACCAGCATATTGTGCTAGCCAAGGTCGTTTACCATCTGTTCCTGGTATTGTAGAGTTTGTTGTATTAGCATAAAGTGGCACGTTGGAATCACATATATCCATACTTTGCCAACCGTCTGCTGTACCCCAACCAACAGCCGTTGAGCTAGTTGCTTTAAGTACTTGACCTGCATTACCGATAGCTAATCTTGCAACCGTACTACCGTCATGCGTTAATAAATCACCTGCTGTAGTCAGAGTATTACTTGTACCCTGAGCCATTAAGTTCCAATGAGTAGTGTTAGTACTCGCTGGAGCACCGGCAGCAGTACCGGTTTTTGATGTAGCGTTTACGTAAACCCATGAATCACCATTGTAATAAACAACGTCATCAGCTTCGTAGGTTGTACCGGTTGCAAAAGTACCTTTCCACGTAAACTTTATTTTTCCTATGTCTAAAGTCGCCATATTACTTTACCTTTCCTATGGGAACGTCGCCACTAAGTGTCCCGAAGCGTTAATAGAGAATGATAATCCAGCTGCGCCGAAATCATAGTCTCTATAGTCGCTTAACGTGTATGAACCACTTTGTCCGATTACGCTCTTGTCGTATTGTAACGTGCTTCCGTTAAATTTGAAACCATAAAATGTCGCATTATCTTGTGGCGGGGATATAAACTCATAGCCCGTTGCACCTGAATTAACACGTATATAATACCCCACATAAGTACTACTAAGCGTAGGAAGATTAATCGCTTGTTGTGCTGTTTGTGCAGTAGAGGCACTTGTCGCGGCAGATGTCGCTGATGCTGCAGCAGCACTTTCACTTGCAGCTGCATTACTAGCTGCTGTTGCTGCGGCACTTATTTCAGTCGTTGTTGGCCCCATTTCAACGCCTGTTCCAGCTGAGTTAACTACGAGAGCTTTGTTAGCAACTAACTCTGTCATTGTTAAGCCAGTGGTAGCTGAAGACTCTACAACTTTTAGAGATCTATCAACTTGCTCACTTAACATTGTAGCAATTGTAGTTAGTTTATCTAATGCACCCTCATGGGTTTCAGCGGGAAATGGGTCACCCTCAACGTAGTCAACCTGTTGCGTGATAGCAACATCTCTTAGTATAACTATTCTATGAGTTGTGGGTAAATTATTATTTAAAGTTATGGTAGCAAATTTTGTGGCAGAATTAATAGTAACCGTGTAGTCGTAAGTACCGCTACCGCCTCGTGTTTGTTTTGTTTGTACACCAGTAGCAAGTACTAGTGTAAATACTTCTAATGCATCGACTGAATCAACCGGTGCATTAAATGTAAAATTAGGTGTACTGCCAGTACCGACCTGTACAACTCTTTTTACTTCGGTTGCTATTGTCATATTAGTCTCTTACTCCTTCAAACAATCTATTGCCACCACCGTATGGTATCTTTGACGATGGAGGTATCAAGAATCGTTGATTATTTTCCCTCATTATACGCTGTTCTGTCCGTAAAAGATACCCCGGACTCACACTTTCCTGCAACTGGTACAAAAACAAGTAATCAAGCGCCATTCTAGTGTAGAACAAGTTTATGAACGGGGTGTTGTTTTTTGCTAGATCTAACAGGTCTGCTGTTGGATTTTCGCCTTTTCTAATAGTCGATATAATATATTGTAAATCATTTATCTGACCTAGTGTAGGACCTGCCAAGGTAGATAAGAAACCGCCGCCGATTCTACTACCCTCGCCAAAGAAGAAATCTCCATAAATACCTAGACCTCCACCTTGTACCATAGCAGCAGATAGTATTTTAGCTATATCACCAGGGCTAGACCAATCTTCTATAGTTCTTGGTGTTCTGCCTTTTAATACATCTTTAGCGTACATAGCGCCGTAACCCATAACGGTGGTAGCAACCATAAGTTGGGCTAGTCCCATTATATCGGCCTTACCATTTGCCTGTCCATATATTTCTCTACCAAGACCACGTCTAATCATTGTTATTGGAAATGATTTAAACTGCATCATCATTCTAGCTATCTCACCCCAGAATGTACCAGCAACCGTACCTTGGTTCATGATAGCACGTTCTGCAGCACCAGGCATTGGTATACCATGATCAGCTCTATCCATGTAGAATGAATCTAATTTTTGCATTAGTTCATCTTTAGCATCAGATATAGCTCTTGGTCCTTGCTTTACTTTTCCTCGTCTAGTTAGATACTCTTTGATAGCAGCATCATCTACTTCATCAATGAAATCAGTGGTAATATAATCATTACCATTTGCTTTCCTGTTTCCATGTTGTCTATAAAAGTCCCAATCAATTTCATCTATTCCATATTGTTTAAAAACATTTTTTAGTCTATCACCTAATTGATTAAATGATTTATTTCTTGCTACACCTAATCCATTAGCCATAATCAATGCCATACCAGTACGGTGTGAATCGTTCCACCATGACATTAAATTAAGTTTAAAAAACTTTTGTTGCATCTTAGCAAACCTACCAGGTATATGGTCATTAGCATGGAACCTGGATAATAGGTCACCGGTAATACCATCAAAGCCTATTCCCAATGCTCTTGCAATCTGTCTTTGTTCTGCATTTCCTCGGCCGCGAAATAAATTAGCAAAGGCATTTGTATATGCAGCAAAGAGAGGTTTACCTTGATACCTTAATTCAGCTGCTTGGTTTGCAATATCAGTTACAGAGGATATAGTAGCACCACCTAGTTTTGATACGTTGGCAATAGCACGAGCAATAGCTCCTACCCTAGCAACCGTAACTCTAGCAGGTATTTGTGTTGTGCCATCAAGCTCTGCCATAATATTATCGATAGTTCGACTTTTAAAATCATCTGTAATTTTAAAGTCACCTTTTTTCTGTGCTTTGTCTGCATACATTTTTTTAAGTTTAGTGATCATAGCCTCAGGATTAGGGCCAAGACCTTTCATCAAAGCAGTACCTCTAGCTAAGTGCTGCAGACCTTGTACAACACCTTCACGTATATCTCCAGTACCAAACGTTCCATTGTATTCCATAAAATCTTCTGCAGATTTAAAATGTAATACTCTTTCTTGACTCATACGTCTGCCAAGATTTTTTGGTCCTTTAAATCCATTTAAGTGATTAGTTTCGCCACCTTGAAATTTTCTATGGATCCCAGAGGCTAGGGCCTTGTAAGCAGACTCTAAAAATTTTTTAGGATCTTCACCTTTAAATGTTGACTCATCAAGTTTATCTTTAATAAAACCTACCCACTCGTCCATACCAGCTTTTCTTATTGTCTGGATATTATGGGATTGTCTCATTATATAACCAGCACGTGGCCTGATAAATGATCCTGCCTTATTAGCATTCTTAACAGCAATCATTTGTGATTCATGTAGAATATTAGCAATACGACGAGCTGCTGCATTTTTAGTTACACCAGGATTACCGTCAGGTTTTATTTCCCACATTTCTTTTGCGATGTCCATGTCAATTTTACCGCTATTATATAATTGTAGATCCCCTGGGTTTTGTTCTAGCTTATTAATAATTCTACCAATATACTTGTTACCTAGTGATTTAGCAGATACATCAATACTTAATTTACTTTTATAATTAGCATTAATAGATCCAGCTAGTAGTGCTTTAATACCTTCAAATGGATTATCAAAGCTATCGATAAACCTCATAGCTCTTACCTCTGCCATAGCAGAAAGAGCTCTGTTTCTTTTTTCTATAGTAGCAGCTAAGATCTCATCATTTAATTTAGCTTGTATATGCTCTTGTAGTTTAGCATCTAAGTTATCTATATTTTTACTACCGGCTTGATCAATAAAATCATTGATCTCTTCCAGTATATCCATAGCTGCAGTATCATCAATCTTTCCTTCTGCTGCTGCATTCTTAATAACACCAATACATTTTTTAATACTCATGACGCGCCTCTCACACAAACAGCCGCAGCTTTAGTTGCTTCATATAAGTCTTTAGCATCTGCAATATCTTGATCTGCTTTGGCATTAAAATCCTCGATTTCTTTTGTTAGACTTTTTATATACTTAGGATCTGCATTAGCAAACTCAGCCTTGATTAGCTCTGCTATTTCTTCTAGCTCTCCGTCAGCTGCTGCTTGTTCTTTAGGTTTATTAGGTGTTAGCTCTGCTTTTATATTTTGTTGATCACCTAATTGTAAGTCAGGATCTGCCATGTCTACATCATTGACAGCGTTAGATGGTTGTACCTTATACTTCTCTGCTATCTTGATTTGCTCTGTAGCATTAATTTTTTTAACTAGTTTTTCTCCAGGTGGCAATGCATCAAGTTCTATAATAACACCTTTTTGAGGTGACTTAGTAGCTTTCTTAACAACGTAAGTCAAGCCATGAGGTAATATTATTTCTGACTCTGCTGTGCCAAATGAAAAATGTTTACCCTTACCAGCATAAAGTACTGGCATACCTTTAGGTAGATTTATTCTAACTCTTGTTTCTGTAGGATAACTACCAAAATTAAATGCTTTGTTTCTGTATAAACTAGTTGAAGTAAAACCATCTAATTGTACTTCACCACCTATCATTGCGTTAGCTGTGTGTATATCAGAACCATCAACTAAGTTAAGTCCCTTAATACCATTGAAAACATCTTTTGGTACGCCGCCACGATATACTCGCATTTGCTTAGTAAGTTTTGTTTTATTAATAGCATCTGATAAATCTTTTAAATGAGCATCAATAGCTTGTTTTGCTTGTGCTACATTATCAGCTTGATTAGTATAACCTGCTTTTGTCTTTTGTTCTGTAGGTACATACTTAGAATATTGTATTATGGCTGTATCATTTGCTTGGCCACGTAAATATGAATTAATCCAGCCATAACTAGATTGTGTATAATCTTTAATAATAGCTTTTTGTGAAGCAGTAAGTTTTACATCACCTTGCTCTGCCATTTTATCTAGCGCTTTTTGTGCAGCAGCAAAACTATTAGATGCTATAAAACCTTTTTTAGTAGTTGTAGTTTGTTCTACTCTAGCAAATTTTTCTGCTAAAGCAGTTCGTCTGTTCCCCAATGCAGTCATTAATTCTTTTTTATATTTAGCAGGCATACCTACAACATCAATAACATTAGCAATCTCAGAAGTAGATACACTAAATATTCTTGCTGCTGATTGTTGGTGTAATTTTTGTAACGTAGCAGGATCAATAGAGCCAAATACTTTTGCAGCATTTGGATTTTTATTTTTATCCAGGAATGTGGTCATCTCATCTATAGCATCAGATAATTTTTTAGGCTGACCTTGTGCTCTAAATAATAGTGCACCACCTGGATCTATTCTTAGTAAAGTACCGTCTGGCATTTGCATCATATTAAAATTAGGTGCATTACCAACTACGTCCCAGTTACCAAGGTACATGTCAACTAAAGCATGACCTGCAAATTGTTCTCTTACACCAGCAGGTAATTTTACAAAATCGTCAGGCGTAATCATTTTAGCACCTGGAATTATTTTTGATGCAACACCGACTATATTTCCTTGTGCATCACCGACTAATCTAGTCAACGGGAATGGTACACCAAACTCGCGGTAGAGCGTAGCAGCAATAAATTCGTTTTTTGCAAGTTCAACGTTTTCTGGATATTTAACGTAAAACTCATCACCTGTGGCCATGTCTTTGTAGAAGCCACCTTTTTGTGTACCTGCTTGCGTACCGGTTTGTTGTAAGTTATCATTTAATATTTGCTCGTCAAAATATGGTTTTTGACCTTCAACATCATTTAAAAAATCTCCTTCATCAAATTTAGAGTATTCGTCAAGTATAGCATTTTTACCACCTTTTATATTACTACTAAATAATGAGATAGCCGGGTCACCTTGAAACATCTTAGCAACTTCATAGCCTGGTGCAACAACCACATTATTTTGATTCATTTTAGGATTAAAGTCTACACCCTCAATACTCATGACATGGTGAATAGTACCGTCTTGTAATTTAACGCTACCTGTGTAGTTAAGATCAGCAGCAGCCATGTCGACACCATGCATAAGCAATGACCTATGCATCTTCTCCCCTATGACTGCTGTCTCGCCAGGAGCTCCTGCCATTGAGTCACTATCAAATAATCTTAATGACTCTCCTTCCTTTTGTCTTACAACTATAAAGTCACCATTCTTCGTCTTAATCCTAAATGCTAATTTTTGCTCTAGATTTTTTGCTTTTGCTGTAGCTACGGCTTCTTCATATTCTTTTGTTGCCATAGCTCTTTTTAATTTAATTGACGAAAGTTTAATTCCTTTTTCACCTTGCCTAATTAATGATAATGACTCATCGCCATTTTTATGAGGGGCATATTCTTTTGTAGTACCTGGCTGGTGTGGTTGTGTTGAATCACCTTTAGTTACATTTTGTCTTGGCTGATTAGGTTGATCACCTGGTTTACCAGCATTACCTTCAATATTATTTTTAGGTGTCGTAAATGTAGGTTCGTCTGAACCGTGAGCTATAGAAGTTACTTCTACATTTTTACCTTCAGCACTTTGTTTAACTGCAGTATCAAATGCAGCTAAGTGACGTCTAGCTTTAATATGTCTTACGCCATCTGCTATTGCACCAAACTTCATGTGCAAACCGCCGCCGGCTAATGTACCAAAAGCTATATTAAAAAATGATTGTACTGCGCCATATTGTGCTTGCTCTTGTTGTGCAGCACTATAGATAAGTGGCTCAACAGCTACAGAACCGTAGAAACCAGCCATACCACCAGTTACTAATCGTCCAGCTGATCTACCAGCAAATGACTTAGCTCCTTGTATTCCTAATGCTGATAATACTTTTGCGCCGCCAAGTGGTGGTATGAACATTAATGGTAAAGTTACTGGGTCTAGCAAAGCCATACCCATTTCAATACCCATACCTTTCCAGAACTGAGACCCGTAAGCCTTATCTAAAACATAATTAAATTTTATTTCTTCTTCTTTTCTTTGTTTTAAAAGATATGCTTCAAGATTAGATACTGGCTCATCAAATTTAAGTTGACCATCAATGCCGTACTTTTCGTTAGCTTCTTCAGGTTCAATAAATTTTATTTCTTCTTCGTTAAAACCTGGGTAATTTCTTTCTAGATCTTCAGAAGTAAAAGGTAGTTTAGCAGCACCATATCTAGCTGAACCATGTCTAGCTATTTTTCTTTTACCATGCTGAGCAACTACATTGTCGTAATCTTGACGTTGTTCATAACTAGATTCTGTGTAAGTCCTAATATTATTTATCTCTAACATACGATCAATAGAGTTACCACCAGTAAATCTACTACCACGTATTTGTGCCATATCAGTAACAGAGTCACCATGCGCAGAAAGCATGTCAAGACCCATTACGTCATTTACAGCACTATTGTTAGTTTGATTAAATGTTAACTTCATTAGAACTTATCATTTCCTTTATATTCTTTACCTAGTATATGCGCTATAGAATTATCGCCCACGTAAATACTATCTTTAGTAAACTTATTTAAAGCACTAAATGGTATACTAAATGGTACACGCTTATCGCCTTTCTGTATTACTACAGGAATATTGAACCCGCTCCCAGATGAACTAGCATCCGCCCCATACAATGCTGGATAAACCAGCATCACACCGTCCCCCGAATCGTTCATCACAAACCTACCATGCTCTACTAAGTAATTAGCAAAGTAATTAGTTGTCATTTCATTATCTGCGTTGACAATGGCTGATGTTGAACCCGGGATATACAAACCTTCATTTTGTAAAAACTCTACCATATTTTCTTTATTTTCAGATAGAGCATATAGGTTATTCGAAACTACTGCTGCATTTATAGCATTACCATTAGTATCTTTAGCACCAAGTGGTACATAAAAAGCAAACTCATCTTTTTCGTAGGTAAATTGAAGTGGAGAATTATTTATCATATTACCCACAGCAGCCACTGATTCTGAAACTGATTTATTATTTTGGTTCATATCCATCAGTACGGCGTTAACAACCATATTAATAGCATCTTCTTCAAAACCTTCCCTGCCAAACACGCCACCAGTTATTGATTGTAAAAAGTCTTTTATATTACCATTAGTTGCTATAGCATCTGTAATCATTTTTTTAGAGGTCAACGGCTGACCTTTATTTTTAACAATATTTATTAAGTCCTCAGTATCTGCTAGTGCTGCACTACCAAGGACCATTCCTTCTGGTGAGCCATGAAATAGACCCATAAGTTGCCATTTAGATCCTAAGCCATTATTCATAGTGGTAAGCTGATGCCAAGCAAGATCAAATAATTCTTTGCCTTCGATCTTTAGTGTTTCAGGGTCATCGCCAAATTTTTGTGCTAGGTTTCCCATCCAAGCAGATGCTTGTTCTCCATTTTTTATTCCCTTAGCAGACGCTACAATCTTTGCTGCCTCATCATTACTAAACATTGGTACTATACTTAGACCAACCTCTTCGCCGTATGCCTTGATGGCTGCATATTTTTCAGGACCTTCTGGCATTACCTGAATAGCATCGATAGTATTAGCAAACGCAACAAAGTCAGTACTTCTTTGTGACAGGTCATTTGCCATAGCAGTAGCAGCAGTATTTAAACCATTTACCATTTCTTCTAAAGTTAAGCCTTCTACTAAACCTTTTTTCTCTGGGAACAGGTCTGTAAATCTTTTTGTAATCTGAGCTTTGCTCGCTTTAGGTGCGTCAGCAATAGCGTTAATCATAGCTATAACTTCTTCATTACTTGCTTTATGAGCATAATTAACATATTCTTTAGTAATTAAACCTACCCTAACTTCACTAGTCATTGTATCAACTAGTTGATCTGCTTTTACTTTTAGTTCAGGAAATATTTTAAACATCACTTCTATTTCTTTACTGGTATCTCCGTAAAGACCATAGACAGATGCTTTTATATCATCATAGGTAGTTAATTCAGGGTAGTCCGCTTCTTGGCCAGCTGCAAACTTGACTAAGTTAGTACCATGCCCTTCACTTAAAACTTTTATTTTTTTATTATTATCAATAATAATATTTTGTTTAGCATAATTTTTTAAGGTATCTATTTCTCCGCTTGTTAAAAAACCTAGCTTACCAGAAAATACTCCGGCATCTTTACCTTGTATATCTCCGTTAAGTATCATCCAAGTTCTCAATGGTTCGTTAACTGCACTACCCCTAAAGGCTTCTACAATTAATTCTTTCTTCTGTGCCTTAGCTACACCTATTAAAGCCTTACCACTAATTCTATTACCGTAACCTTCTATATCTTTAGTTTTAGGATCATCTTGTCCTGATACTAAAATATCAACTTTATTCATCATGGTTTCTAAATTACCAGGATTCTGAAAGACATTGCTTTTCTGATCAGTAAAAGTATTTTCTAGCATTTCAGCATAAGCAGCAGATCTTAAATCAGCTTCATGCCTCATTGCCTGCATTGTATACTTTGATTTTATACGGGCTTTTTCCATCTCCCACAAGTCAGCCGTAGCTTCATTAGGAGCTTTATATCGTTGTGATTTTGTTCCGTCTTTATTATCTGTTTCTTTATCAATTATGCCATCAAACTTTGACATGGTTTGATTTGTATAAGTGTCTTTATTAGTACCATTAACAAATGACTCGTTACTAATATAATCTCCTGGAACTTGATTTAGCTTTAATTCTTCTGACGCTTGAGTCATTTCCATTTCTAAATCAGTTGATGCAGACACAAGCCACATTTTATTTTTCTTTTCTTGATCTCGTTTTTCGTCCTCAAATACTTGTTCGCCTGCTCTTGTTAACGCTACTCCACCGGCTGCTAATGCTCTGCCAGGAGCTCCTGCTGCATAAACTTCTCTAGGACTAAGTGGAGTCATACGACGAGTAGGTAATGAAACTTCGCCGCCTTGCTCACTATATTTTGGTATACGTATTCCCATTATGAAAACATTCCTAACGCCTGGCCTTGTTTATATTTGTACCCAGCGGAACCAGCACCACTAAGCAGTGTTGATGCTGCACCAAACTTACCGGCCATAGCTGCAGCTTTACCTTGCATACGCTCACTAGCAGCTTTTGCTCTTTGATTAACAGCTTCTACATCACCACCGTACAAAATTGCCATTCTATCCATTTCACCATCCATCATGGTGTTTCTTAACATATCTAAAGCAGTACCTGTATTTGATACAATACCTGATGCACCATAGCCAACCCGTTGTTTGGCAAGCATAGCACGAGTTCTTTTCTTCTGACGTTCTGCTTCATACGCAGCTTGATCTCTTGCAATCTGAGCATTTTGCTCGGCAATCTGAGCATTATATTCATGGGCTCGTTGTTGCGCCTTACCTGCCTGATACTGACCATAGGCAGAAACCGCCGTACCGACTACCATCAATGCAATTGCTACTCCAGTTCCCATCTAATACACCTTTGCGTAACGATAATGATCTTGACCATCAGGGCCAAAACATCTCATTATTCCTTCATTAACATAACCTTGAAACTCAAGCCATCGCTGCCAAGCGCAATGCCTGACAGGCACGGTAGTTTGTGCACGCCTAGGTTTAAAGTTATCTACAAGAAATTTTTCTTGCTGCTTAAATATCTTTATACACTGCAATTTACGGTTTTTAAACTTTTCTTTATCAGTAAATAAAAATGTTTCATAATTACCTGGCCAAAGAGGTACTGCACCAAAGATAGCGTAGTAATGTCCATCTTCATATAATGTAAAAGCTACAGCCTGATGTTCCCAGTTTATACCATCTCTAAATATAGGATATTCTGGTTTTATAAATTCTAAATGCCAATTTTCAAAAGGTACTACAATCATCGTTCTGACACCACCAAAGAATACATTAGAGCTAGTATGGTACAAGGTAATGGATCTTCATGTTGAAGGTATATATCCATAGCTCTATTAGGAGTCATCTCTAAGAGCAACCTTTTGTCACCAGTAAATAATTGTAGCGAACCCATAGGAACAGATGGTGTTCTAAAAAATATAGTTTGTAAATCTGTTTGATTAACTCCTGCTTTTAAATTATACGTATCAACTACACGTACCGTAATTCTTTCAACACGTCTTGTTTTACCTTGTGAAGGACCTGTTTCTGTTTGTACTTCAGGATCTAGTGTTCTTATAAATGCTGTATAGGCTAAACCAACTGCTGCTGAGGTAGCAGTTCTGTCTAATGCTATTGATCCGCTTGACACAACTTTATCAGGGTGGTTAGCACCATTAACAAGTACTTTAACCGTTTCACCTTCTAAATGATCTAATCCAGATAATGACGAAACACCTGAGCCTGAGTAAGATAAACCACAATCTACAAAAAATGCATCTGCTGGTACCATACCTTTTGCTTGATCAAATGCTTCCTCTAAAAACTCAACATATTGCTTAGTACTACCATTGATAGTACGTTCAACAACCATATATAGCTGTTCCTGTAATTCATCAAATGACGGTATAGCTGCAATAGATTTAACCTTAACATTAGTACCACCAATGACATGTCTATGCCAAGCAACAACATCTTGTTCTCTTTCGTAAGTTAGACACCTTAGTTCACCTGTTTCTAATAATGCCCAAACTAAACTATCAGGAGATCTAGTATAAGCTAGCTCTATTAAATTACCTGTTGTAACGTGTTCAGCTATTAGTGTAAGATCAGGTGTGGTAAAACCGTCTGCTTCTAAGTTATAAGCTAGTTCTCTTAATTTAGTTCTTGTTCTATCAATATATAATGTAGCTTTACCAGCACCGATAGGTTTCTTTTGTGCTACACCATCAGATGTTTCTCTGTTTACCGTCACGTTGTTTGGTGTAAGTGCTAAGTTATCAGACCCAGACGACATTATAAATGGACCATCAGAAGTACCTAGTTGTAATGCTTTACCTGAATACATCCAACGTATAGCATTCACTTGGTCTGTGGCTAATGTAAGATCTAGACCTGAATCATCTAATACTTCAGCATCTCTATTTGTAGGACTAAATGTTTCAAAGTTACCAGACTCTGACGCCCACACCGTATTAGGTTGCTTAGTATTGTTTGCAAAGAATAATCTATCTTGATAGAATGTAGCAGTTCTAGGCCAACCTGTAGTATTAGACCAAATGCCTAATCTCCAATTATCACTAGCACTAGTATTGCCAAAATTAAAATCAGTATACGTAGTGGCTGCCACTTGAGTCGTTGACGTGACTGAATCAATTTTTGCTGATCCCCACTTGCCATTGCTAAGTATTCTAATACAACGCCCCACATCAGTCGACAAAAACCCTTGACCATCGTTTATACCTGAAACACTGCTCGATGTAATAGTTAACGAGCCAGATGTAGCACTGGGTGTAAACGTTGTTGATGTTGTATTTATTGGTCCCCATGGTCCGTCAATTGCGTTAAGCGTTGTGAAAGACCATTGCGTATGTCCTGTACGCGAGAGTTTACGTGTTTGGTAATCCGGGTGACAAATGTAAAGAATGTCAGCGCTCTGCGTAAAATCCAAATTTGCAAGATCGTTTTGATCGTAAGGACTAGAGACTTCATAGACTGCAGTACCTGCACTATTTTGGATTTGACCTTCGTTACGATAGAATCTAACATAATTATCTCCAAATTCTATTATGTAGGCTTGAACCGTACTAAATACAAATGGTACCAACCTAACTTTTTTACTCGAATCTTTTACCTCCGCGATAAATCTTGTACCACTCCTCTTTGTTACACCGCCATGTGGGAACACCAAGAAGTTTTGGCATGTCTGTAAACTGGCAGTATACTTAGTCAAATCAACACGACCTAGTAGTCTCGGGCTAATTTCACCACCAGTAAAATTTGTCTGGATGGGCGTAACTTTAGCCATGGTGCTACCTCGGTGGTGTCGTTATATTTGGCCTAGATATACCTTGTCTTGAGTCTAACCAGTAGTCAGCATCAAGCACATCTTGTTGTTGTTCCTGAGCATCTACAAACTTAGCTTCTCTTAATTTAAGTTCGTACATTTGCCACATTTGTTCCATGGCAGAAGTACTTTGTAATAGAGGTTGTGCTAGATCCGCAGCTAATCTCGCGGTCAATGTATCAACAAGAAGAGTATCGTACTTAGTAACATCAGTTACTAAAGCCGTATATTTAATATTAAATGTGTCTTCATTAGTTAATATGAAACCCATTTCTATTTGAAAAGTTACTTGAGTAGAATTTTCAACAGATAAAAGCCTCAGATAATCTGCAGGCAACACAAACTTATTTGAGAATTCATACGCTGGCGTTGAAACATCTTTAGGTAGAGATGCTCTGTTTGTTAAACAATTCCAGGGATGCCCTCTAAATACAGCTGCTCGTGTGTCATTAAATAATACTCTAGCAGTTGATGCTTGTTTAGTGTTGTCAGATAACGATGTTATCGACTCAATACCTAATAGAGCTAAACTCCTATTTATTATCTCAATATCACTTGCTGCCATATTCTATCCTTTGTATCATAAAATGGGGGAGAAATACATCTCCCCCATAATTTATACGTTTAGTCTACAACATAAGCAATGTACCCAACTAAGTCACTGCCCGCTGCTAGAGCTACGTCTTGAGAAGTTGCACGGATAACAACACCCGCTTTACTCTCAATAACATAGGTACCACCGGTTGCAGTTGTATCTTCGCCAAAGTCGAAGTACCCTGCAGTGTCTACGTTAAGTCCATCTACTAGACCATCAGGATCTGCTGCGGTTGTCGTACCATCGACAGCCTCATACGCATCCCAACCAAGATCTAATGTCGCTGAACCAGTTGTCCAGTTAACATACGCTTTAGACATACTAAGAAGAAGACGTACTCTTCCTCCAGGTATTTTACCTAGTGCTACTGAAGAGGTTGCATCACCTGCACCTGACTGGTCGTGAGTAAAATACATAATTCTTACTCTACCTGCCATTTCTGTAGGTTGAACAAACTCAGGCGGAGTAGCAGTTTGGTTTGTATACTCAGTAGATTTTTGAGTTGTTACAGCCATTTTCTATCTCCTATTCCGCGCACTTGATTTCAATTACTTTCTCTTCGTTCATTCTTACTGAACCGAAAGAAGCTGAGCAATAAACCTGAGTACTATTTCTCTTGTCACGTCTAGGACCAATATCCACATTGATGTCTTGTCCTACTGCAAGCAGCATACCTGACTTAGTGAAACATGGTACTCTACGATAAGAGTTAGCGTCAGTGTTTACGAGTTCGGTGCGAACAAACTCGAAGCCCATGAAAGTGTTAACATCGCCTTGAACAAGTGCTTTAACAGAGTTAAAGTCAGCGCTTGTTACTTCAGTTGTTTGCAATAGATCAGTGATCTGTTTTGCAGTAACAATGATGTAACGAGGATCTGACGGATCAGTCTCTGATGCATCAAGCATTTGTTTAGCTTTTCTGAGTTTCCCGATAGTTAAACCAGAGTTAGCAGCTGCTCCACTCTCTACAAAGTTTACAGCGATTTGCTGTGATGCAGGGAATGTTACCGTGCTTGATCCAGTTTTTCCAGTAGACACAGAGTTAAAAGCTGCTTCAAGAATGATTTCATCCATTTTTCTGCCAAGTGCAAAAGATGCGTTTTGGCTATATGGAGAAGTCGGATCTATTAACAACCTAATTCTGTCGGGTCTATCAATCAACTCCGCCCAGTCAAAGTCACGCAATGAGACTCTACGTCTGTCATGCGGTACGTTAACTAGAGGTGTATCTTGATGTCGTCCTGTCACTTCCTGTGCAGAGGTCGCGCCAATTCTGTCATAAAAATCGAACTCAGCATTCTGAGTTTCAACTCTCACATACGGACGTAGGCGAGAACCTTTTTGCTGCAGGAGGTGCTCAACATTAGCTCTGTACTGCTGTACAAAAGCTGTTGTGATTTGAGTTGACATATTTGCCTCCTTATCAACATTAAGATTAACATTAAACGCTTTGGCTGCCCTTTCGGACCTCTGCTACCCTTTATAGTCTGGGTGGTGACTCGGACGGTTTCCCGCTACCCAATACTTGTATTCTACCGTAAAAACGCCGTTTTGTAAACTACATTCCTAGCTTAGTACCAGTTGGTTTATTACCCAGCGACTTACGTACGATATTCATAGATTGTGCTTCAGAATAGCCAACAAACTCTTGGCTTCTAATAAAATCAATAGGGTTCTGCAATGACTGCGCTCGACCTGTTCCTGATTTTGCCGGCTTAAGCGGTGTTGCCGTTTGTTTGTTTTTAGCTTGTTTTTCAACTTGAGCTTTAGCACTTTCTAAATATTCTGAAGGAATAGATAGCCTATCAGCTATTTGTTTTTGATAGCTTGCATTTGTTTGATTAGAACGTGACGTACGACCTATAGTAGTCTTACGAAACTCTTCATCAAAATATCCAACTTTAATTTTCTTGGCCATTTACTTTCCCTTTGGTTTTGGCTTTGGCTTAGGTTTTTTAGGCGGTCTACCTAGCTTAGTGCCGTACGTTCCTTTTCCCTTTGGCATAGTTACCCTTTCTTTGTTTGTGATCGTTTTAAATCAGCGGCAGTCGGAGCCCCTTTGGACCCCGGCTTTCGCATTTTTTCACCACTACCGGCTGCTATACGCTTTCGTTTAGCATGTATATTAGCCCATAATCCCATTTTAGTTTTAGCCATTTATATCCTCCGGATAAGCATAAGCAAAGAGATCTCTCATCTTTTCTATTGCTTGTTGATGGCCATCTACTTCTGAATCGTTATACTGCTTCATAAAGTTAGGATCACGTTGTAATCTAGCGATCTCTTGACGTGCAGCATCAGGAGTCAATGTAAACTGAGATGATTCACCAGTTGGTTCAATACCTGATTCCATCATTGATTGACCAATCTTAGCAAACATCTTAATCATCATTGGATGATCACCCATACCAGAGTCATCTAGCCATTGTTGAAATGGTTCACCACCAAATTCAGCTGCAGCACGTTGAGCAAGATCAACTCGCTCGTCATAAGCCTTGCCAAACTCTTGGCGTATTTCTTTATCCCACCCTTCACGCTGCATAGCCATATTAGTGGTGTTTTCAGTATGGACATTACCAATGTAATCCATATAACCAGCAAATACTTTATTAGCTTGCGCGTTAGATAAACCAGCTTCATGTAAGACGCCTAGCATCTTTGTTTCCATATCAGTATTATATTCAAGACCTTCAGCCAGTTGTGGTTTAGTTATCTCATATTTTTCAGGCCGACCCAGACGATTATAAAACTCATTCATTTCATCTGGTGATGCGTCATCTTTAGGAATAACGATCTTGTCTGCACCTATCATTTTTTGACCATGCACATAGCCTTTTGCAAGACTAGCTACGTCATTTATACTTGCCAGGCTCGGGTCATTTCTTAGGTCTTCGCTTAACGATGCCTTCCAATCAATAACTGCCGGGCTACCCGCTTCTGCTCCACCAGTATCTGCTACTGGCTGCGGCGCTTCTACGGACGCGACTGCTTCTTCACTCATCTATAGCCTCCTTTTCTAAGTTAAGAAACTCTTGAGGATCTCTATCGATAAACCTCAAGATACTTATTACAACTCTACGCATACCTTCACGATGCGCAGTTTCGTGTGAATCACCACTTACATAGGTTGCATCATTTACAAAACCTACTTTACATAGATGATTCAATACTCGCTTACCATCTGCTGTATCAAACACAGCTCGATAGCTTGCGTGTAATTCACTAGGTTTACTGGGCTTGTCCGCCAAGTGCACCTCCTACCATTTCTTCCATACCAACGTCTTTAGCTGCTTTAGCCATATCTTTAGCTGTTGCAGCATCTTGCGCCATAGCGCCTCTTTCTTCCATTTGTTGCATTTGTTCTGCTTTTTGTTGTCTAATTTCTTGCACTTGGTCAGGATTTGTAAGTGTTTCTACCGGAGCATCTAATGTTTTATGAGCCCATCTAAACGTAGCATCAGCATCTATATTATCAAAGATCTCTGGCTTCACGTTAGCAAGTGGTATCATTTGTTCCATAAATCTAGAAAAGTTAAATACTGCCTGTGCTTTTTGTGCTCTTGCTACAGGTGAAACATAATCAAGTTGTAAGTCAATACCTTCAAGCTCTTGGGGTACTGGCGGTAATTCTTTTCTACGCATCATTAATTGAAATACACGAGTAATCATAGGGCCAAGGAACTCGGATTGTAATCTACCAACCATTGGTCCCATCAATCTCATTTTCTCTTCTTGACGCTGCATTACTTCTGTAGCAGTCATTTGAGGACCTTCCCTCATTTGTAACCAATCTACATGAAATGCTTTCTTAATATGTTCACGTCTAGATTCTATAAAATCTAAACCTACATCTGGTCTCTCACCACCGATTAATGGCTCTACTTTATCTGGCGTACCAGAACGATAGTAGTTTAGACCACCAGGAACCGTCCTTAGTGGCATCATAAAACCATCGTCTGGAACCAGTAGGGGAGGATCAGTTGCTTTTTGAGCAGCTCTAATAGTCGTCTTCATCATTTCGTTTACCATCTTAATATCTGGCATACACATCATTGATGGCGATCGACCGTAAACTTCACCTGAGGTTTTACTCCAACGAGGTACCATATAAGGAAACTCTTGGAATCCACCCTCTTTTAACATTATTTGTTCTTCAACTAAAACGTAACATGATTTAAATGGCATATTGTTTTTATCTTTTTTGCCATAATCTAAATCAGCTCTTGGCTCAACTGCGTGAACACAAGTAAATTCTTGAAACGGTTGCTTAGTAGCTATTTCTTTTATCTTTTCAGGAAGTACATCAGAATATAGTTGCATTAGTTGTCTGGCTGTATGCTTATATCTACGATATACCGTATCTACTACGCCTTCGTGATTTTCAGCTACATAACAATCAGCTAAGTGGAATGATCTAAAACCTATAGGTTTACCAGGTTTATCCTCAACAAATATTACAGCGGTTCCATAAGCACCTAAATCTAAGTATAATTCATGTACTGAGGTTATGAAGTTAGACTCTGCAATGTTAAATACTTTATCAAACATAATCCCCACTGATTGCTGCAACCAAGCATGAGTACCTGCAGATGCTTGTTGACCTGGGACTCTAAGATGAAACCATCTTTCAGCCACATTAGTCAAGTGTCCGTGCAAGCCAGATGCTAGCTGCTCGTTTGCCAGTGGAGCGGTAGAATCAAATACTTTATCAAATCTAGATCGAGAGCCCCTTGCTTGTTTGGTCTGGAAGTCACCCCGGCGAGGATTTACAAAGTCTGTACAATCTTGCCAGAGTGTCTCCCAGGGAGCTCTAAAAGATTCTAGTTGTTCCAACCGCTTTAATATTTGGTTGACTTGCTGCTTCATTAGTATTTACCAAGTGGTTCAGATGCGCCACCAAGAAGTTTCTTCTTCTTGATCTGCTCCATCTTTTGCGCTTCCGTATCGGTTAATACCGTTGAACCTTTCCCCTTACGTTTCTTTTCGCTTTCAGTAAGCTCTGTTACTGAAGGACCCGTATCCACCGGCTTTGGAGCTGGTGGTGGTGGTGGGGGAGCTGGTCGTGATCCGCCTCCGCACATAATAAGCCTCCTTATAGTTTACATTTCCTAAATACGTAACCCACGGTATCATAACCAAGAGCTTCGTACAATTTTTTCGTGTCTTCAGTCTGAACGCCCGTAGACGTAGCAGGTCTAACTTCACTAGCACCTTTATCAAATGCCCATTGCTGAAACCGTTTTATTAATCTAATTGCAGCCACGCCGCCACGTTTAGACTTATCGACAAACAGCAAACAATCATTCGCTACTAGGTCCTTACCGAAATAATACTCTGAAATGAACCCAACGTACATCGCAAATATCTTATTTTCGCAGATTGCTATATCTGCAAAGTAAATCTCAGGATTAGCGAGCCAAGTAGCTGCCATTAAGTCTAATTTAGCGGGATCATAATCTAAATGACTATAATTAGATTCTGCATGCATTTGTCGCCCTAATTCTACCATTGCTGGCAAATCATCTAAATTAAATGGACGATATGTTATAATCCCCGAAGACATTGTACTCCTGTTCTGCTTGACGTGGTAATTTTGCAACATTCTTGTTAATACGGTCTCTGATGCCTAGAGCTAAGTACCTCATAGCGTCTGCGGGGTGCGAGGTCCAGTCATGCAGCGGCCTATCTCTAAATGTTTTATTCTTGTCGTCAAAATCTTTTCTATATTGTCTTAATGCTTCTATTAAGTGATCACATTTATTTTCGTCCATATAACAACGGGGTAATATAGACCTGACAGCTTCTATACCGTCTTCTATTCTTAAATTAGCTACAACTCTAAACCTTATGCCTAATTCTCTAGCAATCTCTATTCTAGATTTACCTGTACTTAGATCTCGTACCTTAATATCATGAGGAGCAAAGTGGTCTCCATAGACATATTCCTTCTCCCTAACGATTTTAATGTAGTGAGCCAAACCTTCCCCTTGATTTTCATAATAATCTATTATACGTACTTCATTGTGATGCATTTGGAAGAATATGATCACGGTCGAATCACCTACACCCAAGTCCCACGACGTATGTACATCGAGTGTCGGTTCGTACGGGACCTTGGTTAGATGTTGGTCAGCTAACAACCTAGCCATGGCGTTACCATAATACGAACCGACTAGCGGAGCATCAAATGAACAGAAGAATTCTTGTTGTATCATTTCCTCGGGCATACCTGCTGCACGTTCCTCATCAACAGCAGATATTGGGATTGCCCGAGTGTCTTCGACAGATAAAACTTGTTGGAACCAAGATTCGTTTTTCTTAGCTATATTAAGAAGGTCATATCCATGGTTTCTACCTCTAGCTGTATAAATGAATAATGCCCATCCTCCATTTTCAGCCAAGATGGGACGTATATAATCCCAGGCACGAGGATCTTGAAGTGAGTACTCTGAGAACACGACTCCAACTGGATTTGCTCCAACCAGTCTGTCGACATTATCGGTTCCCACAACTTGATAGATTGACCCATTCTTTAACGTTAATCTCATCTCCGTATTATTAATAGCTTCGTGCATTTGTTTGGGAAAGTGATCTAAAAACTTACGGCCGTCTCTAGTCATACCATCCCATGCAATCTTTCTTCCCTGGTTATAAGTAGGAAAGAGGTGCCAGTATAATCCTGGCCTTGTCATCGCAGAAACAGCACACCAATTTATGCTGCATAAATCTTTACCGGCTCTACGATGCCAAACGCAAACTGCTCTTTTTCCACCGCCCTCAAAAAATTCCCACATGGGCATTTGATACGGACGAGGTTTCCAATCACTCGGTACTTGTATCTTCATCTACAATATCACTAAACTTTACTACCTCAATACTTACGTTACCATCGATGCTTGCATCAACATCAACAGCTTTTCTTTTAGGCGCAACATATTGTGCAAGTTCCTTAAATGCAGTTAAACGTAAACCATGATCAAGCGAAGTATCATTCGCGATCATCGCCATACCTTCAATAGGATCACAATTTAGTTGTTCCAGTCTTTCTGCTATTTCTTTAGATCGCTTATTAGCCTGACCTTTAGGTCTACCAGCTCCTGGACGTGCGCCACCTTTAGACATTCTTACTCCTTAATGGTGTGAGCGAAGGCGATTGACTAGCCTAGGATGAGAACCGCCCCGCCCACGTTAATACTATACCATAATACTACAATGAAATACAGCTCCTGTAAACAATATCCGACATATTGGCATATTGTATTTATTGGTATTCTACAAATGTTTACATTTTTTTACAAATTATTTCCTATATATAATACAAAATGCTAGCGTATTATGTCCGATTGTAAAAAAGTACCCCCGCAGATCGACTGACTTGGCGCTCGAAGACCCGCGCCGCGATCCGGTGGCCCCCGGGCCCCAAATCGGGCAAAAATAAAATATAAAAATGATAATGTTTTCTAGTGCTTTTGCTAAAATAAATTTAAAACTATAATTAAAATCCAATAAACTCCGTTTTATTTTAAATAAATAATATAAAGAGTTAATAGAAAAAAATAGATTTTAAATCAATATGAGATTTATAATTAATTAATAATAAAGAGAGTTATATATAATAAAGTAATAAATATATTTCGAAATTAATTTTAAAATTAATTTAAAAAACTATTTACAAATATAAAATATAATATAGAATTAAATTAATATTAATTAAGAAAGGATAGTTATTATGAGTAAAAAGTATTACGGAATAATTACTGAAAAACAAATAATTGCTATATTAGAAAATAATTTAATTAGTTTTATAAGTAATAAAGAAATTAAGAAAATAGTTTTTAATTATGCATTTGGAGAAAAATTTATGAAAAGTAATAATAAAGGAGAAAGGGAAAATTATTATGAGTAAAAGTTTAAATGAAAAATATAATAGTAAAAGATTTAATTTAAATATTAATAAAGATCTTGAAAAATTAAATACTCATTTAGAATTATTAAATAATTTATATAATTTTAATAGCACTCCAGATAAAACGGGATATATTAATAAAGATTATTTAATTCAAGAAGATATTTTAAAAGTTTATAGAAATAAAATCGAGTTTCTCAAGAATAATATTATAAGTAAACTAGATAATTTATATAATGAAATTGAGATGTTTGATAATATTTCGGAATTAGAAAGTGCCAATTACGATTTAGATATGGAAAAGCAATCTTATGAGTAATTATAATAAATTATTAGTAATTTTCGAAGAGAGTTTTAATTTTAAACTCTCTTTTTCCACTATGAGTAAAAAAGAGTTTTATAAATTTATAAAAGATTTTATGAATAATAAAACGGAATATTATCAAGATGATTATTTTTTAAATAATTATTATAAAGAAGTAAAAAAACTAATGAGAAAGGAGAAAATAATATGAGATATTTTAGTTTATTTATGATTTGCGGAAGTTTATTTTGCTTATATTTACTATTTGATTTATTAAATACTATTGATCAAATGTGGTTTTTACAGCAGTTAATGATTGGAATGTTATCATTTGTATTTATAATGAGTACTTTATTATTTATACTAGTATTATTAAATCAAGAAATAAATAAATAACCAAAATTATATCCAACAATAAACCCGTTAAGTTTTAATTAATTTAACGGGTTTTTTATTATTTAAAAATTTTTTTTAAAATTAATTTAAAAATGTATTTACAAAGCAGTTTTTTCAATATAGAATAAATTTAATTATTCAGAAAGGAGAAAATTATGAATAAAGAACGAACCAGTGATTTTGTATATAAAACTATGTACAAAGCAGAAATCGATGTCGCGTCGGATTATCCAATATCGGATTTTATGGCGTGGATTGAAGAGCATAATTTAGAACAGAGATTAATCCAGGCGTTTGGTCCAGGTGGTGGAAATCCTTGTTTTGAAATTAGTGCGAAAAACAAGAATGATTTGTTAGTCGCATTGGCGGAATTTCACGATTGTGATATTTCAGATATTAAAAAAGATTATGACTTTTATAATAAATAGAAAGGAGAAAGTTATGGACGATAAAATCAAGTCAAAGATCGAGGCGTATACCGATTCGATAATGGATTTCGATCAAGATACTAAACACAGAGATGTGTATTCTATGTTCGAAGATATTTACAAACTAGGATTTTTCAATGGTCAACGGGAAGAACATGAATGGCCATCTACGGAAGAGGAGTTATTTCCAGAAAAGTTTGAGTTTGAGGAAGGTGAATACGGCGAAATACAAAAGGAGACATTTACGTATTTAGATGAACTCAAGGATTCTGGTGTGGTCAATATGTTTGGCGCAACGGATCATATTATAAACCGTTTTGGGTACACTAGAGAACAATCTAAACAATTACTCGCCGAGTGGATGGGTTCTCACTCATCACGTAAATAGTAACCATGGGGACTTCGGTCCCCATATTACCTTTATTACTATATATGAATAATTTATTATTTTACTTTTTTTATTGCCAAAATGCCAATCAATACAATATGTCAATAAATCATTGAAATTATTAGATAAAAGTAAAGCAATAAATTATTGGTATAAATTAATCCGCAAAAAACATTGTACATATTCAGATTTATGCGGTAGTATCGATAATTAAGAAAGGAGAATATTATGACAAATAAGTTACCAACGTACTTTGTACAAGCAGATTCATACACCGTTATTGAACCTGGCTTATCATATTTCTCTAAAGATCAGTCAATCACTCATCAAGAGTTATTAGACTATTTAGACTATATGCCAATTGACTCTATCCAAGTATTACCGGAGTTGAGTAATGTCACTTAAGGTAAAGGATATAGTTGACATATTGAAGGACCATGATCAGGGTGCCAAGATTAATATAGTAGTTAATCGTGCATTTCCTAGTCAATCCTCAATATACGGTATTGTCGGAAAATCTGGCGAAGTTTATTTATGTCAGGATTTCGACTCACGTCCACTCGATTTTGATCCTTGGTCCGAGTTAGACGTTCCCATTAACAAGGGATCACAGAAAGGAGAAAGTTAATATGACAGATAGACTTTCAAGAGCGCAACAGGTCATCGATGATGGTCTCGAGCATCTAAAAACTAAATATAGTATGACTGAGTTACAAAACTTATTTTGTACTATAGTTAATACTCCGCAAGCACCTAAGTTTTCGGATAAGACGGCAGCAGCCAAACGAGTTATCAAAATGGCTCAAGAGGTTGTACTTAACGATGGCGACGATTACATCCCAGAGGTCGATACTCCAGAGGAGCCAAAAGTTGTAAAAACTAAGGGTCGTCCCAAAACTAAGCCTCGTGAGTATATTTTCAGCCACAGAGATGATGCTCTGTTGCCGAAACAAGCGTCTGACATAGTAAAGCACATTGAATTAGATGTGTGGATTGATGAGACTTTGTTAATGACTAAAGTTAACGAACTCGCTGAGTCAGGTAAATTACAAACCAAACAAAAGCCATGGAGGATCTTCCAGTACTATCGTGCTAAGATGATCAATCAAGGTATCGTTAAAATGAGGAATGTCGCCGATGCGTAAATTCCTTGTCATTATCGTGGAGGCCGGCTGTTTAGTCGGCCTTCTCGCTTTTGCGTATTTATTTGCGGTCACTCTTTGTGCGCTCGTGGATAAATGTTACTATTATTACGTACCAGGAGGTTAACATGGTAGTTACTTTTCAAATAAGTAATATTGAAGCAGCATTAAACTGGATTAAGACGTGTCCATTTAATTACACAATTAGTTCAATGCAAGGTGGATATATTCACTTAAAAATACTGGTTCCACTTGAATCTATTCAGAACGATGGATAGAGAATTTTGGAAAGCAATACTATATGCGGTCGGTACGCCGTTCGTAATATGGATCTCAATCTCAGTTATTGTGGTGCTCTTATTTTAGGGCACCGCATTTTTCCGTTTACAATCCCAGATAATTATTGTAGTATAATTTATATTTTATAGAAAGGAGAATGCTTATGGCACATCAAGTAGAAACTATGGCTTATGCAGGGGAGTTACCTTGGCATGGTCTAGGTCAAAAAGTTGAGGACAATCTAACTCCTCAAGAAATGATTGCTGCTGCCGGTCTAGATTGGTCGGTTAGTAGACGTCAAGTCTTTGTACCACAGGAACCAGGACATGGTCACACTGAAGGTACACTTACCACTCAAGAATATGGCATGCTTGTGCGCGACTCTGATAATTTTATCTTAGGTCCGTGTGGCAAGAATTATGTACCTATTCAAAATGAGGAGGTATTTAGCTTCTTTGATAAATTTGTCAAGGAAGGTGATATGACTATGGGAACCGCTGGTTCACTTAACCATGGTCGTCAAGTATGGGGTCTTGCTAATATCAAGCAAGGTTTCAAACTACCAGGCGGTGACGAAGTACAAGGTCACTTGCTTATCTCACACCCGCATCAATGGGGTAAATCTCTAACTATCATGTTCACGCCAATCCGTGTCGTGT
>VTLG01011056.1_pt1 | contig 41058 bp, 69 predicted proteins | sample 4694571 | NCBI WGS metagenome assembly VTLG01 (sample SAMN12604809, study PRJNA352737) | marine metagenome | biome: ENVO:00000447; feature: ENVO:00000209|ENVO:00000569|ENVO:01000036; material: ENVO:00002151; isolation source: viral sequences binned using virsorter ...
TTAATACCTTTCACCAAACCACTATCTTTTTTTCTTCTACCTTTTACTTTACCTCTCTCTTGTTTCTTTTCTTCTGCTTCTGCTGCATCCGTATCTATTTCTCTTGATGTTCCTAAAACTCTATCATGTAATCGATCAATTGCATTGTTCTCAAGAACCAATAACTTCTCCAAATATTGTGTTACTTTTGCTAAATGATCTGTTAATTTTCCAGTTCCACCTCCACTATCTGATTCTCCAGCTGGTAATGCAAGTCTAGCAGCAGTAGGTGTTTTCTTTACTGATTGTGTACCTAATGTAAATCCTTTAAATCTTGCTTTTCTTTCTTCTGGTGAAAGATATTCACCCTTTTCACAAACTCCCATGACTCTTGCTTGATAGTCAGCAGAAGTCTTACCAGTCATACCCTTCATGAACTTTTGAAGGCCACCACTTTTATTCCCAATGTTATTCATGGATGATGCTGAATTTAGGAGACCTTTGATCATTGTGACTGGCGGTTTTTAATTTTTTCGTTTTCCTCTTCTATGTAATCAACAAGTTGTTGTACATAAACTTCTCTTTCCCATGGCAACATATTCTCAAGTGTTTCAAGACTCCACTTATGGTGTTGAACCATTACAAAATTAGTTCGATAGTAATTCTCTAATGATTCATGGGCCAACACTAGTCGAAAAAACTTGAGAGACCCTCAATTACTACTTCCGATTCAACATTTGTTTTTGGATTAAGAACTTTAATCGTATGACTTAGTTTAGGCATAGTCTCAAAGAAATCTTGTATCTTCTGGAATTGTTGTGTGTCAAATGTTTCTACAAACTCTAGCATTTCTTTCTTAGAAAAACTCTTTGCTTCTAGAACATCCTCTCCTTCAACAACTTGAGATATACAATCAATTGTCATGTCAAATATAGTATCAACTTTCTGTTGATTCTCACCTGTAATATTATTTTTCACAAACATTTCCATGCTTGGATACTTCATAACAATGGCAACTTGATCAGTGAGTTGAATTACTGAATCATGATTGTCAGACTTTTGAATCTTGACATCTTCAACGTTAACAGAAACTTCAACTTCTGTTACTTCATCATCAGGACAGACAACATTCAATTTTATATCTTCACCTACAGATTTACCTCTGATATTTAGAAAAAGATATTCAATATCAAATACAGCAAGTTTGTCTACACTAATACCTCTAGTAAGAATACAATTCTTAAGGATTTGTTTGACAGCATTCTGCATTTCCTTCTCATCTTCTGACTCCATAGCGATAAGAAGTATTTTTTCTTCCTTTACAAGAAAAGGTCTATACTTAACCTTTCTATTGGAAGATGGTAAGGTCAACTCATAGGTTGGCGTGTTTAACTTTGGTAAAGGCATTATAACAATAATATATTATAAAAATATTTATACGAGTTTTTTAAAGTTATGCAAAAAGACCTTCTGTTGAGAACGGTGCGAGTGCTGATTCTCCGTCAGCATCATCTTTTCTTCGAGTTCCAGTAGGTCTAATTGACTCATATTCAAACTCAATTGATAGTTGAGTCATAGATGATGACTCATTTCCTAGTGATGTAGCGGATATATTTGAAGGAAAAGCATTTATTATTTTAACAGCATGTACTGGAACTGACTTAAAGAAACCAGTTACACCACCAATCTTGCCAGGAATAATCTCCTTTGTCAACATTCTTTTTGACAATGCATTGAATCTTAGTTTGTTCAAATTCATGAGAGATGAATTAGCTTTTTCATATTTTAGTATAGTAATATCAGAAACATAATCATCTTTGTACTTAGTTCTTAAAGTACCATTGTCTCTTGCCCATCTAGAATATGGATAGATTGTGTCAGTCCATACATCAAATACTTGTCGAATCAATGAACCAGAATCTAACATGAATGTCATGGAAAATGTATTGAACACTGTACCATAGGCATACTTTAACTGAGGTGTATTAGTAATTCGATACTCACTTGTAGACATATTTACGCCAGGTAAAGTTGCTTCAGATGTATATAATTTCATTAGTTCCATCATTTGTCCTAGACCAGCACTACCATCAGCTAGTCTAAACTTACCTTGAAGTACCTCAAATAATTTACTACTACCACCAACATCTATCTGAACATCATAAAGGTTCGCCATACTGAAACCATAAGTTTGAAACTTAGATTTAAATTCATTTAAGTTTGATAGTGTCATTGTTTAGCCCCGTTCCAGACAGCAAGTTTACTTAATCCACCAAAATCTTCTACAGGTAAGAAAGAAGCAGTCTTATAATCATCACTATTTATCACAAACATTGGTGTTTCTAGTCCTTCAGTCAAATAACTATGAAAAGCCCTCTTGTCTATCTTTGGCAGAACTCCACTCTGTAATACAGTTGCTGTATATAATCTATCTCTCAAGTTCAGATAATGTAAGTTATATCCTTTAAACTGTAGTCCTCCCTGTGTTACATACACTAGAGGAAACCTATCATAAAAATTTAATCTCTCTGCATAAACTGCCCTATACTCAAACAAATAGAGTGAGCCTGGACTTGGTACAAGAGTCTCTTCTAACTCAGCAAGATCGGCAAACAAATCACTTTGTTTGAAAATTGTTCTCACCGTGTTCCGATACCACTCGTAGGAACGTGGTTCATCTCCTGTTGCTTCTTGAACTAAACTAAAAACACTCATACCTTAAGTTCGTCTTCTGTGATAATTTTAAACTGCCATTGTCTATCTAAACAAAATTGATTTGCAGCCTCCCATTTTGCTTGGTTCTTTGCATACTCAGTTACCTCATAGATATATTTTTTTGTTTGTCTCTTTTGTTTTGTTGGCGGTTTTGTTTGTCTTTTTGGTTTCACTTCAATCAAGTATTTTTTGGTAGTACCATTTGATTCCTTGATGTGCATATAAAAATCTGGAAAGTATCTATGTACTCGATTATCTAATGGAGATCTGTATGGAATTACAACCTCTTCACTACCCCACTCTAAAATATTAGGATTGGAATCACAATATTTCATGAACTTGAGTTCCCAAGATGATCGAAAAATAATGTTACGATAATCACCTCTGTACTTCCTAATATTCCTTGGTGTAAATCTGCCCTTCAAAGTATTCATATATAGCTATAGAGAAATAGCGGTCTTCCTAGTATTTATGGCCTCAAAATCATACACTGTTCCATCGGAACTAAGCAATCTAACATCATTCGATAAAAATAATTCAGCTAATACATATGCATCATATGGACAGTTGAGATGGCCTCTGGCAGAACAACATGACTTTTTACAGATAGATGTAGTAGAATTTCAAAAGACAGGCGATCAACAGTTTGCAGTAACACAAAGTAATACAACTGTTACTCAAACTGAAGGTGAAAGTGCAATTCAATTTGATCCAATTAGTAATATTTCAGATGGTACGTTCCTTAGTAATACACAATCAAAAACTAAAGCAAACGTTAAAGAAAGAGTTCTATTACCCATACCAGCAAATGTAAACTATCAAGACAATCCAAAATATAATGAAGGATCTGGTATAGCAGGTAAAATTCTACCATCATTAGCAAAACAAATTGCAAATGATGCTGACGCATCAAGTATTGCATCTACACTTCAAACAGCTGCAGCTGCTGGTTCTCAAGGACTTGTAACAAGTATATTAGATAAACTGCCTGGTTTAGGTGGTGGTGCAGCACAGTTTACACAAAATGGTTTTGGTAAAATTTTAAACCCATATGTCGAACAGGTATTTGGTGGAATTGGAATGAGAACTTTTAACTTTAATTGGAAGTTAGTTCCAAGAAATGATGCAGAAACGAGAGCAATTAAAAATATTCTTCAAGTTTTAAGAGGAAGATCTTTACCAGATTATGCTGCTAAACTAGGACTTTCATCGAATAGTGGTTCTCTTGACTCTGGAAATATTTCTGATCGTTGGTTAACTGTTCCTCATGTGTTTAGATTACATTGGAAGAATGGAGATAATGGTCAAAGAATTGATTCTCTTCCTAAAATTAAACCATGCGTTATGACAGATATACAAATTAATTATACTCCAGATAATATATGGGCAACTTATGAAGGAGCAAATCCAGTTGCTTATGATATGACTCTAGGATTTACTGAGACTGAAATCATTACATCACAAGAAGTACTTGCTTTAGGATATTAAAATGTTTTTCGATTCACAACCAAATTTTTTATACCCTGACTTTAAGATTAAAGATAACTATAAGGTATCTAAAAATTTCTTTCGTAGAGTAAGAAATCGAGATAACTTTAATAGTATTTTTTCTTCTTCACTTCCATATACTGTTACGCCTGGCGAAACTGTAGAAGAAGTTGCATATAAAAAGTATAATGATACAAAATGGTATTGGACAATTCTATTAATGAATAATATTATTGATATTCGTAGAGAATGGCCTCTTTCATCAAATGAATTAGAAGATTATATGAATGGTAAGTATGGATCTGCAATCGATGATCCTAGACATTGGGAAACAAATAAAGTTACTGATAATAATTTAGGTGTAGTGTTAGAACAAGGTGTAATTGTAGAATACTATGAAGGAACTACTGCTCAACAAGCAGCAAACTATTATCCATCATGGAATTTTCAATACTTTACTCAATCTGGTGGTAGTCCAAATACTCAAGTAGTAAATACTGTTCCTGCTACAACAGGACTAACTAAGATTACAAATAGAGAATGGGAATATCAAGAGAATGAAAAGAAGAGAGAAATTATTTGTCCTAAACAGCAATACTTATCTATATTAGAGGATGAATTAGAATCTCTATTGAAGTATGATACAAAATATAAAATTACTAAAGGTGGTTTAAGAATATCAGAACCATATCAAAGATAAACAAAAACCTTTTAGACAAAAAAATGCCCCGAAAATTTTTTCGAGGCTTTTTTTATTGAATTTTGAAATTCGTATTACTCTTCTGCGAGTCTTGAGAAGTATGACATTACATCTTCCTCTTCCTCATCAACACGAGGAGCAGGAGGTTCAACTGTTGCTGAAACAGATGGTATAGGCCCACGACCTTCACTCTCATCTTCAAGATCTTCATCAGGTATTGGTGATACCTTCTTCTTGGCAGAAAGAACTGTGTTCATTCTCTTCTCAAGTTCTTCATATGTTTTGAAGTTCTTAGCATCAGTAAATGCTGTAAGAGAATGTTCTGATTTATAGATAGCTTCTAATTCAGCATCATCAAAGTCTCCAAGAGTTGATACTTTATCAAACTCAGACTTATCATAATTCCAATAACCATCTAACTTACGAATCTTTAACTTAAAGTTAGCACCTTTCCAGAAATCAAATGGATTGATAGGAGTCTCATCAGCAAATGCTGGTTGCATAGCTTCAACAATCTTATCATGGATTTTCTTTCCATACTTATACAAGAATACTTTACCTTCGTTCTCAGGATGTAAAGGATCTTGAACAACATATATGTTACTGTAATAAGATAACTTACGTTTTTGTTTACGAGCAGTTTCCTTATCACGATCAGATCCAGAGTTCCATAATTGACGATTTAAATCACCAACAGGATCGGACTTGTTAATAGTTGTTAATGAGTTTTCAATATACCAACCGCCAGGACCTTGGAAAGCATGACTAAACAGTTTTGCCCAAGGAAGATCTTCATCATTAGGTGCTGGTAAAAATCTGATTACAGCGTAACCATTACCACTTTTATCCATCTCAGGTTTCCAAGATTAATCATCTTTGGCATTTGATTCGCCAGATGAAACCTTTTCTAGTTCCTTAGTTAATTTTTGAAAAGCAGAAGCAGAATCTCGCTTCAGTGCAGAAAAAGACATGTGTGTTCTCCGTATTTTTTAGTATTTGGCTTACTTTTTTTATTGTAACATAGTTATTGGTATTTGTCAATCATCTAATAACTCTAATGCTCTTTCAACATCTGCCTGCATAGAAACAAAACACTCATCGATATCACCGTTAGTATATCCTAATAGTCTTGCAGATTGTTTTAAGTATTGTATAAATTCAAAAGCATCATCGTCCTCAGAATATTTTGCACGAAAGTATAAAACCTTTTGTAGTTCTATAACTCTACCAACTTTTTCTAAGTATTCTTTTTTTTCTTCATTGTCTAGTGTCATACCTCTAGAAGATAAATCAACCAGTCTTTGATAGATTTCAAATAACTGTACTGATTCAGCTCTAATGATAGGATTATCAAAAAATGCCATGTTCTATGCTAATTTTTTTAACAGGATACATTTATATTTATCACGATCTATTTGAAGGAATGGTTCGTATTTCACAACCTGTTTTTTTGTATCAGGCCATACTACAGGTTCTATAATTTGTTTATCAAAGTCAGGAATAAACTTTAAAAGTTTATTTAAAATGACTAATGTTTCCAATGTAATTCTATCTCCATAATATGATTGCAATAAGATAGGATGATTGCCAGATTTACATTCAAATACTTTTTCAAACTTAGAAATATCTAATAGATAATCTATATCATTCTCAAACATAAATGACATACTTTGAATCTTTTTCTTCCAGTCAGTATATACTTTAGAACCATGTACTGATATATCGCCGATCCATGTGTTGTTATTGTTTATAAAGTATGATACAAAATATTCTACAACTGTATCATGATCAAACTTTGCAGCTAATTTCTTAAAAAAATATCTATCTTTTCTTTTATCAAACGCTGATTGAGATGCCCTAGATTTACCATTAAAGGTAAAGTAGTTATACTTATCTTTAGTGAAATGTAACTTTAATGCTAGGTAAGTTTTGTAGACATCAAAACCTGTCATTACACTTGTGGCAGTTTTGCTCTAGTAGTTCGTTTAATACAATTAAGTCTTTGTGCATCAGCACGAATTTTTTCCTTGAGTGGTTTGGAAATAAGTTTGTTTACTGTAGTCAGTTCAATGTCATGTTCTTCACAATAACAAATCACTGCTTCCATGTAATTCAATTCTCCTTTACAAGCAAGGACGATCTTTTCTATTTCCATTGAAAATTTAGAAGCAGTTAAAAACTTACCATCTAATAAATTTTCGAGTTCATCCTTTTGTTGTTTCATTAAATGCTTTCCAGTCCTTGATGTATTGCATAAGTAATCTAATAAATTTGGACTTGTTGTATTCTTCATAGACTTCACATTCTCCATTTTCACATGACATGATAATTACTAGTTTTTTAACAGTTAAGCCTGTTAGTTCATATAACATACAAGCATAAGCAGCTGCTTGTACAAAGTATCCTTCAATCCATTCTCTAGGTTTTGGTTCTTTTGAAGTCTTGAAGTCTATAATGGATAACTCTCCATTATATTCTGCGATACAATCGACAGTGCCTGCAACACCTAACTGTAAACTATATAGTGGTTTTTCTAGAGCGTATATATTATCAAGATTATTTAAAAAAGGTTTAGATATTTTAAATAAAAAATCTGATAATGGTTGAACTTCTGGAAGTTCCAAATTTTTTAGATAGTATTCAGTAATCGTATGTGTATCAGTGCCACGACTTGCAGCACGTCTAGAAATTTTGTTTGCTTCTGCTGCACCAACTTTACGGCGCCATTCTGCAATTGACTTTCTAGATTTGTGGGAGGTAATAGATGTTATAGACGGAAGTTTTTGATCTCCAACTTTATAATATCTTGTACCTTTTATGTTGACTCTTTTTAATGGAGCAACATCTATTTCACAGTGATTAAACATTACAATCCAGCATTAATCTTGGCTATAAGATAACTTCTGATTAATCCAGAACGAACGATATCTGGTATACCAAATTCAGTTACACCAAACTCTTCCATGTTTCTTATGATACCGAGGAAGTTGTACACGCCATTCCTTTCATTAGTCTTTACTAAATCAGATTGTAGAGCATCGCCGCAGAACATAATTTTAGTATCTTCTCCGACTCTTGTCATTATACTATCTAATTCATGAAAATTCAAGTTTTGACATTCATCAACTATAACAATTGATCTATCTAATGTTGTTCCACGAATAAAACTTGTAGACCAAAATGAAATAGTATCCTGTACCTTTAAATTGTTATAAAGATTTTCAAATGAATCATCATCTGGCATCTCAAACATATATTGTACCATCTGTTTGTATGGTATCTGATATAAGAATGATTTATCTTCATGATCGCCAGGCAAGAAACCAATCTCTCTTGTAGCAACAAGAGATCTTACGATATAGATTTTATCATAAGGAGTATGGTCATCAAATACAGCTCTAAGTGCAAGGTATAATGCAACAAATGTTTTACCAGTACCAGCAGCACCATAAAGATATAAATTTTTATCATTTGCCCAATCAGCAAATACTTTATCTTGAGCTGGAGTCAGAGGTTCAATATCTAAAAGATACTGAGAGTTAATAGGTCTCTTTCTTTTTAATACTTTATCTGGAGTTTCCGCTAAAGATTTCTTCTTTGTTCTTGCCATAATTAGTAAGAATTAGGATCAAATGTGGCGCCTGGATGATGATTTTTAATATTGGTTAAAACATCTTTAAATCCACCATCAACTTTTGATTTCCAGTGACCTACCTCACCACATGAAGCAACACCAGCTTGCCAATCTCTCTGCCAGTCAGGATTATCTGAGTACCATTGATCAATTTCATGAATACTCATCGAGACCTCTTTTTTTTCTCCAGTTTCTTTGTGTACAACAGGATAAATTGCCATAATTAATGAATCTTTACAAAGTTATTTAGTCATAACCAATTCGGTTTTCTGGATGGGTCACGAAGATAATTAGATGCAGCCCAAGGTTTGGAGGCAATGTAAGTTTTGTAAGCAGTAAAAGTGTCAATCCTTGTGTTATGTTTGTACTCATCGGGCATTGCTCTGGTAAAGGACTTAACCAATGGATAACAACTGACATCTGTTTTGGAACGAGCATTGAATATTTCTCTGGACTCGTGTAATGGTGCAGCACAGGAATGTATTTTACCGTAGCGATGTGTGTACTCGTTTGACAAAGCAATTCCGTGTTCTATTAACCATGCAAGATTTGGCATACTTGCAGCAGCCCATTGAGTACATGGATGATTACGAAATGCACCTTTAGATGTTTTGTAAGGTACACCATCTTTTTTCTTGAGTAGATCGTCACCCCAATTATGATACCAATGAGAAAAAATAATAGAAAGCATTTGACATGATTCTAGTGGCATCTTAACAACATGCTTGTCAGGTAATACTTGTGCAGATGTTATTGGAGATGGATCAGTAACAAAAATATTCATTTGAAATTGAATAAAAAATCATTGACAAGACTTTCTGCTTTTTCTTGACCGAACTTACCTTTGAGATATCCACCTACAGGATCGAGTCTAGTCATATAAGCATCGAAGTCTTTGTACACACTTGTGTCGTTGTGTTTTGGTTTCTCTAATTGTAACATATTTTTGTACTTAGTCAAGTAATGCTTAAATGTAGATACATAAGCATCCACTTCTTCCATCTTACAATATCTAACAAATATATTTTCTGAAAAATGATTACCCATTTCAAAAAATCTATATTCTTTTTCTGCCTTTGGTAAATCATCAAAGGAAAGTAAATGATTTTCTACAGGATGTTGGAAATCAAATACTACGATCACTCTCTTCTCATTAAACGCCATCAAATCCATACCAAAACAAGGCAGATTACTGCCTGTCTTTGGATACAAAATATTATTATAGATACATGAGTTATCAGACCATATCTCAACCTCTCTTGATTTAATGAGATGTTTATTTGTATATGTTTTTGCTACAAGATGAGTTCCTTTACCTTCCCATGTAGCCCATGTTTCTTTTTCTTTTAATTTGATAGCATTGTTTAATGCATTTTTATATTCTTTCCAAAGATTCATAATTAATATTCCAAAGGTCGGTCTTGAGATTTATACATATCGATCATTTCTTGATCGTTATCTGGTCTATCTTCTACTCTCCGATGTTTAACATACTTTAAATTTTTCCATTGATGTTCATAACATAATAACAAAACATGAATCATTTTGTGAGGATCATTTTTAGCATAGTTACAATATGGTTTAGGTTTTACTCCTATTTCGATTGTAATATATCTTGAAGGAGTTCTCCATCCTTTTTTTGGTTCTGAAGGTTCTGCTTTAAAATAAACCCATCCTTCATGTTTCATTCCTAGATCCGTAGTCCAGATGACATAATCATCTACTTGTGGGTCATAGTGTTCCATCCTAAAGCCTCACTTACAATTGGGAACTCTCCTACAAATATACATTGAACTGCTCTCGCAACATCCATATGTTCTTTTTGTGTTCCGTGTCCAGTACGAAGTTCAATGTAATGTATCCATGAACGAACACTACCTGTCATGTAAATTCTGGTTGGTGTAGCAAGTGGTAAGACAAATCTAGCACATTCTTTTGCAATACCAGAAGCAAGAAGTTCATTATAAAGATCCATTGCTTCAACAAAATGTTCAGCAATTTTATATTGAAGATCTGCTTTCTTGTTCTTCGGTACGTCATCTGTACTATTCTGTCGATTCTTATAGTCCTGATGTCGAAGATCAAACATAGGAATCTCTTCTGCCAACAAATTAGTATCAGCATATCTTTGACTAAACTCTTGAAATGTAAAACTGCGATGTCGTAATATTTGAGCAGCAAGACCTCTGGTGGTATTAATCTCCACCGTCATATGTGCTTGTTCAAAAACTGACCAGTGACCGTGCTTTATGCAGTAACCTAATAAACCACTGACGTTTGGATTTTCTTGGTTCTTGGGGTTGCTGACTCTCGCTACATACCCCATAGTTTCTTCTGCCTTTGGAGTCACGCTTACCAGATTCACTTGATTCATACTTCTTTAATAGTTTGATTCTGTTTTGTATAAGTTTAGCATATTGAACGTCCGCTTTGGAATATAAATGAGGACGTTCTTTATAATTTTTTATTAACTTCTTTGCGGCCTTTTTATCTTTCATTTTCTTTTCTTAGGAGGCGGTGCCTCTTTTTTAGTTTGCCATAAATGAGGAGCAATTCTTCCTTCGGATTGTTTCATCCACTGGAAACCCTTTTTATATTTGTCATAGTAATGATCAAATATTTCTACTTGAGTACCAGCAACTGTGAGGTCGTGGTGAAGTGTTCCTGTATTATCTTTTTCATAACAAACTAAGTAAGCGGTATAAGGTAATTTCTTATCTTGTGCTAACTTAGGATCACAATCTTCATGAAGTATTTTCATGATCTATTACCCCACTGTATGTCAGGGTATGCTTCATCTACACATGCTTTTGTAATCTTATATTTTTTTTGAAGTTTACGATCCTTAATTAAACAAATTAAAGATGCTTCATCGGCATGTAAACCTTCAAGCATTTGAACAAACATTCTTTCTCTTGTAGGTCTATTCAAAGTATCATTACCACCTTTTACAAAGTGATATAAATTACGATACTCTTGTAAGAGTCTTGTATGTTCAGTACCAGCTGGTGCATCATTAGGTGTAAATGGTACTTCACCTTCTGGAACCATACTAATAACACTACTATCGTAGTTCCATATTAAAACTGATGTTAAAGCATCTGTACGAAGTTGCTTTAATATTTCAATTTTTTTTGATTTTGTTTTTGCATTAGATACTTTCTGTAAGACTTCAGAAAGTAACATTTGGTTTTTGTCTAAATCGGCCATTTTAAAAGTCCTCCAAGTTATTCATTAAAGACACCAATTTGTGTTCGACAAAATAGTCAACAGACAACTTTGTTTTATCGTTACTATTTAACGATGTAAATTCATTAAGAATTTGAGATCTTAAATCATTTGGAATACATTCCAAATCTATAAGAGTCTTATTCCTTTCATAGTTATCAAGCTTTTCCTTAGTATTACAGAACACAGATGGATCAGCATAGATCCATTTCTCTAAGTTCTTTTTACTAATAGGTCGTTGCCTTTTATTTGTCACAAATGTATCACCAGCAGATAAAAAGTTTGGTATTCCATCACTTCTGTCTCCTTTGATAATATGTTCTGCAATATATTCTGTAGGATTAAAATCTGCTACAAAAGTTTTTTGCAAAGGATTATACTGAGTTACAGTATTAAATTTTTTTAGTTGAATAAAATCTTTATCTCCCGATAAAATAAGAATTTTATCTTGAGGATATGTTTGGTGTAGATGCTTACATAAAACACTGATAATGTCATCTGCTTCAGCACCATCTACCTCCATCACAATATAAGGAAGGTTGTTCCTTATCTCGTCACGAATTTTATTCAAGATTTCAAAGATAGCATTCCAATTATGATTAGATTTCTCTCTATCTTTTTTTCTATTCTGTTTATAGTAGGGAAAATAATCCTTCCTCCAATAGTGTTTACTATCGTAGCAAAGAATCATATCGCCATAGTCTTCTCTAAATTTTCTATTGTAAGATTTTAGAGAGTTCAATACCATGTGACGAACTAGATTTTCATCAAGTTTTTCGCCAACTTTTATTTGCATCATCAGATTACTGATCATGCATTGGTTCATGTCAACGAGAATCATAATTACTCTTCTTCGAGTTCCTCTTCCTCTTCTGGTCTATCAAACATTACTGTTAAAAGTTCTGTCCGATCTACAGTACCATCCTCATTTAACATCTCAGGATGAGATATAGCTTTTGCATATGCAGCATTATCAATATAAGAATCTACATAGTCTTTAACTATCCAGCTTACAAGTGCTCCTATAAAAAAAGCTCCTATTGTCAATAGTACAACTATTGTCGTTAAATCAATCATGGCGTACCCCAATCTGTAGTTATTTAGAGAGGAGAAGATATTTCCTAATCAGTATAACATATCAATATGATGATGTCAATCCTTTCTTTTTATTTCCATGTCATCTAAACCTTTAACTTCAGATGGCGTGGTAGTAATAATAGTAGTAGGTTTGTCTTCCTTCTCCCATGTTTCTACTATATTTTTTGCTTGTATATCAACATCTCTCATTGTATTTTCTATCTTAATATCTATCCACTTCTGTTTTAACCATTTTATTACAGCTAATAAGAAAGGTTGAATCGCTGGGTGTTGTTTCCACGCCCACATAGTAGCATGTTGATACCATGCAATGTTACCTTTACCAGTTAGAAATGTCTTTTCAAATTTAATTTTCAAATTTAATCACGTTGCCTCCAATCGTCTGATCGTTTGTCATTACGGAACCAATCCGCTATGTCATCTGCTCCACTGAAACCCTTTTTATGTTTCCTTGAATCCGAGTTTCCTATATCCAAGTATTTAAGAAAAGTTGAATCATCATCCGTTGCTAATCTTCTTGCTGAAGAAATCATACCTCTTGCGGATGTATTTCTTTTGGACAACTTCTCTGCCCATATCATATCATCTAAACTTACTTCTTGATTTGCTGCAATTGCTCTACAGATTCCTTCTAAACGAAGGCGATATGCGGTTGATAACATAGATTAATGTATAGTATTAGTACTAATTATACTTCAACCAATCTCTTATCACGAAGGAAAGTTATGGTATCCATACATCCACCAAGCGTAATTCTTTTTCCATCTGGATGCTTATCTACTTGTACTTGTGGGAACATTGATCCTTCGCCAAATACTTCATAGAACTGATCTTTTGTAAACTCTCTATCTAACTTATATACAACGTATCTTTGATTTGCTATTTCTAATAATTCTATAATCTTGTCGCAATAAGGGCAACCATCCTTTGAAAAAACTGTAAAATCCATTTACGTCTTATAAAGAATTATTTATCATATGTTAAAGATGTAACGATGATAGCAAGAGTTCCTCCCGCTACCACAGTTACAAATAATGAAGGAGTAAAATGATGTAGTACAGTAGTCATTCGATTTTTGTTACATTCTGTAATATTTATATCATTCCCCTAGTGTATGAATAACTGGCTTTTCTTTCATTAGTATTTTATATAACATATGATTCTCTGCACATGATACAGGTGTAAACTCCTCTGATGAATTAAATCCTTTATATCTTTTTGCTTGATTAATTACAATCGAACCATTCTCTCCTGATATAGATCTATGATAAGTTTTCTTAGGTATGACTAAGGCACCACTCGCACGATTAAGATGCACAATATGATAAGGATACTTCCATGTAAAGTTTACAAGTTCAAAAGTTCTCTCCCCTTGTACAACTCTATTATAATCATCTTGAAACTCATGTATATAAAACTGTTTAGCACCAACAGCATCGTCTGGTGGTGATATAGCAGGCCCTGTATGCACTACAAGGTCAGATGCATTTGATTCCTCTACGGATATGTCATAAAAAATAACATCGGATGTCTCTCTAAAGACTCTATGTTTTTTAAATTCTACGTCACTCATGTTTAAATCTTAGCATAAAAAAAGACCCCTACTATGTAGAGGTCTTGAGTAGTTCCGATTGTAGAGACCGCACGAGAGGTCTCAATCATATTTAGAATGAAATATGATTTCAGAATGTGAACTTAACACCAGCCTTTGCAGACCAATCGATATCGTCTTCAGCAGTTACTCCAGAGATCTCTCCGTAGAACTTATCGTAAGATCCACCAAGGTATCCGATTAACTCAACGTCACCGAAATCATCTGTTGACTCTGTATGAGTTACAGTTGGGCCACCAGAAACGTACCAACCGATTCCGTTAGGTGTTTCGCCTTCGTATCCTACTACTGCTTCAAGACCACCAGATGAATATGCACCGTCAGGATATGATCCACTTGCTTCCAAATTAACGTATGGACCAGCAAAGGCTGCACCAGCGAATACGAATGGAGATGCTGCTACTGCAGCGATTGTTGATTTTAACATAATAGTTTATTGTTTACTCGCAAGAAAAAATCCCTCTTGCGGATGATAGCATCCCCGACATGGGATACTGTTTGCATACGCAAAGGGTTACGATCTTTCGAGTCCTTTACATTTAGTTGTAAACTGGCACATGTGCCAGTTGATAGTATTTATAGTATCAGACTTTTACTTTTTTGTCAAGTGTACCAATTCTGCAAGTGGCACTTTCTTATAATAGCGCTCATTTAAATCGAAACAGAACTTATAATTCTCAGTGGTGACGTAGTATCCCACGATATTACTGCCGTCACAATCCCATCCATAGGACTTTACTTTTTCTTCTACGCCGTCCAAGCGAAAATTTTTAATGCCTTCTAAGTATGAATGATATCTCTCATCTAAGTTGATCATAGTTCTCTCGTATGTGTTGAAATTATAACATACTATCTATAGAATATGTAATTTCTTAAGATCTATTTAATGTTTAGGTTTAATTTTTATAAACGCCCCATCATGTTCATTTGAGTCAATAGAAAATTCTAAGCGTACAGTGTGATCCCAACATAACTCCTCATAAAGAGCATTGAGTCGTTCCATATCTTTATAAAGATCATTGATATGCTCATCAAATTCTTCTATCATAGTATTAAATTATTAATTGTATAGGACTATCTAGGCAAATGCAAGACCTGATAGAGCTGGATTCAAAGTGTATATTACTAAAACGCAAATAAAAATTGTTTGATACATTAGATAGGTAAAATTACTTACTATATTATATAGGTATAATTACTTTTTGTCAAGATCGTGTATGTTTTCTGATCCACCAACTGCAAAAGGATTATATTTTGATGTAGCGATTCTATACATCTTTTCATGTATAGTAATTTCCTCTTCTTCTTGAGGTTCAATAGAGCAAGGTGCCGTATCTATTTTTTCTTCTTCTATATTCATAAGATCTAAAGGATTTATTTTATCGTCAAACCAAGGATCATAAGAAAATGCTGATGAATATTCCATAGGTTTTATACTATCTAGGCACCTTGATAAACTGGAGACATTACTCCGCCTTCTGGATCATCGTCATCGTCATCTCCTCCAATTGCTCTGAGGAATAGTTCAAGAAATACTAGGGCTCCTACAGGATAGAAACACCATAGTATTGCTTGGAAGGGTGATATATCATTTATTACAGATAGATCTCCCATTTAAACTAGTACACCTGAGAGTGTACTTAAACTAGCTGCTACCATAAAAATATATGGTACAACTTTAAGAGGTACAGGATTTCTAGTCATTACACATAGCCTGGAATGAGTTGACCTGTAGTTAAGTAAGCACCGATGCCTGCGATGATGCCAAGCATTGCTAATCTACCATTAAGTTTTTCAGCAACTAACTTTTCTTGTTCAATAGTTTTGTTTTTATTAGGTGTCATTAGAATATGCCTGGAATGATTTGACCTGTTGTTGCATAAGCGCCAACTGCTGCAACGAATCCTAACATAGCCATCCAGCCATTAAACTTTTCTGCTTCTGGTGTCATTTGATTTCTCCTTTTTAGATTGAGGGTTAAAAGTAACTCGCTTTGCGAGTGGTGTAAAGACCTTTATTTTAAAATAGGCCTGGTGCTATCCATCCGAATAGACCATAATTAATTGTGCCGATCACTAGACCGAGCATTGCTAAGCGTCCATTTACTAACTCAGCGTTCTTCCAGTAGTCCATTAAAAAATGCCTGGAATGATTTGACCTGTGGTTATGTAAGCACCTAATAGTGCAACGAAACCAACCATTGCCCAACGACCATTTACCTTCTCAGCATTCTGAGGGTATCCATCGTATGAGACAGACTCATCTATGTAAGGACGAGTTTCGGCAGGGAACATATTTTGTCTTCCGCCTGATTCAGTTGTCGTAGTCATAAAACTTGTTTTATTAAGTTATGTTACATAATTATATATAAAAGTTTAAGTTTTGTCAAGTTTCTTTACATACGGATATCAACACATGAGTAAAATTACTCAATTACTCTATCAAATTTCATATGACCAAACCTACTTCCCCATATTATATCAGTCTTATCGTTAACATTAAGGCCTAAATCTATAATCCAATATGTATCCTTAGTCATACGAATGTCACATAATTGATACGCATATGTACCATTTACATTTACAATACATCCTTGTCCTGTGCTTTTACCATACCAACGATCAATATCATCTTGATAAAACTGTATATCACAATTTGGTTTATACTCTAAATCCCATGTAAAACTTTTAGCGATAAGAAAATTATTTTTTTGTTCTACTTTAATTTTATATTTCTTATATGGATTGTCCATATCATGAACATATGTCTGAACACAAGAAAAGAACCCCATACCGAGGTTCTTATGTTCTATTATTATATGTGCAAACTCAGCTGGTCTTGAATAAGCCTGCTTTCTATTATCAAATTTGCCAACAAAGCATTGTGTAAAGTGATTCATTAAATATCAGTATGTGTCATCATGTCCATGTAATCATCGGAAATATTTCCCGCTTCAACATCTTTAAATTGATCTTCATGTACCATGGCAACTAATCTGCCATCAGGTTTCTCAATTAAAAACATTTCTCCTTTTTCACATCTGTCTAGATATTTTTCTGGATTAGCATCCATATCTGCTTGTTTAATTGTTTCCATTGGTAGTCGTTTTCGGGTTTAACATACGGCTGCATAAGTCAATTACTGAATCACGAATTTGCATTAACTCATCATAACATCCTTGGTTATGAGCACAACCTCGAAGATCATGATCTGGTTTCATGAGAGATTCTAAGAATAAAGATTTTGCTCTATCCCATTTTATATCATCTGTCTCATGTCCATCAATTGAGTTTTGATCTTTCATATTTAAAGCAGTGTCATAATACTTATAAGAGCAAAGACTTTCATTTATCTTTTTCTTCTTTACCCTCAACTTTTAGCACGACTACAGGTGCAATCACTCGATGAAACTCACGAAAATATTCCATTCTATCCTTGGCATATTTCCGTGGTTTATCCTTTTTCATGATCTTAATTGTTTATCAATAAACTCTCTAAGTTCTCTACATTCATCCCATTCCCATACATTAGTATGCTTAGGATTTTTTTTCTCTTGTACGAAAGTTTTTCTTTCTATACGATCTGGATTTAGTTTCATACTACTCCTAGAAAATAGGTAGGGTGGTTGGATTCCTGTGTACCAACAAGAGATGGGCATTTCTACAGTTTAGAAAATCATCTCTGCCTGTGATCCGACTGGTAGGTCGGTTCTACCCTGCGGTAGCAGCACCACCTGTATCACATCACCTTAACCAGCTATATGCCAGTAAGTTTATTCAGTCACACCCAATGTGCTGATCAAACACAAGATTATTATATACTATTTAATATTATTTGTCAACAACCTTTGTTTTAAATTCTTAACACGCTTTCTTGCAGCACGTAACGCCTGAGGTTTTAATGTCCTCTTCTGTTCTTTTCTTGAGTGATGTTGCCAGTTAGGTGTCGTCTTCATCTTCTTGTGTCTCAATTCCTTTGAATATTAATAGTGTATCACCAGATTGTACATCTTTCATCTCTGGATGTACAGGTTTACGAACTGGTCTATCTACATATTTATCCATTTCTTTAAATACAACACTCATAGACCTCCACATAAATGCAAATGTTGCTCCTACTGTTGCAGCGAAGCATATACCAAATATGAATATAGTGATGTCATTCATATGTATCTACTTTATGTTCTTTATCATAGTAATATGTCTTTGCAGCATAGTATGCTTTGTAATAACTTACAAGACCATTGTTGGTCGATTTTTTGCTACACCAATCATCAGCACATTCATAAACAGATCTTACATCTTGAAATTTTACCAGTAAGATTTGTAGAGCATTAGCTCTTTGTGCTAACTTTTCTTCTGTTAGTTCTTCTTTTGTCATTCATACCTCCTAATACTAGATTAGTCCTAAAGATCCAGCAGTAATACCAACTGCGAGAAAAAATCCAAACTCTGCCAATTGTACACAACCCTTAGAATCCAACTTATTAATGAAAAGTGACAGTGAATGAATCATTTATTTATTATACAGCAACTTCATCTTACAGTCAAGCGTCATGAGAAAGCATTGAAACTGTAATGCTATTATTATTTATTTTATTAAACTTTGAACACAATTCATCACTGGATTTATGTTCCCACACTTTATAAACATCAGATAAAGTCTTTGTATATGATTCGCCTGACTCAAGTAATCTCATTTCTTCTGCTACGATTGACTTGATTAGGTGGCTTCTAGTTATCTTTGTCATTTAATTCTTTTAATATTCCAACAAAGAACTCTGCATCTACAACAACTAACGGCTTCTTATGATTCTTTTTCATTACTACGACTGGCTCGTAGTTGTTAGAGTTCTCCTTGGCTTGATTGTATGCTTCCCAGACGTTTAACTTTTCTACGTTCTTACATTCAATAGAAAAAGGAAATTTTTGTCTAGCAGCACGTGCCATAATTAAATCTTCTCCTCCCGCTCCCATACTTCGGGATTCTATATCTTCGGGATGGATATTAAGTTTTTCAATGAGCAAAGTCCTAAACCATTTCTGTAGGTTTCTACCTTTTGCTTTCGCAGATTGCGGTTTCATCCTATATCATAATAAAAGGTAGTACTATTTATGCAAGATATTTGTGCCATTCATTAAAGTGTATACCATGATACCCAATGTTGACATACCTGATGTAAATAGAAAAATTCCTAAAACGCCAAAAAAATCTAATTTAAATTTACTTTTTTTCTTCAATTATAATTTAAACCCTGAGAAAGTATCTTTCTTAATGTCTTGTTTAATGCCACCTACTACATAAGATTCTACTTCTGTCTCCTGTGGAGCGACTTGTAGACCCTTAGAAGAAATCCAGTGAGTTGTCCAAGGTAAAGGATTATGTGAAGCTGGTATATCATACGCTGCTTTTAGACCAATTGCTTTCAATCTTTTATTAGCGATCCATTCAACGTAGGATTGAAGTAACTTATCATTCAAACCAATCATTGATCCATCTTTAAACAAGTACTGAGCCCATGCCTTCTCTTCATTTACACACTTATCAAAGGTTCTATATGTCCATTCTTTCTCTTCTTCAACAATCTCTTTCATTTCTGGATCATCGCCTTTTCGCCAATTGTTAATTATATTTTGGGTGAGAGCAAGGTGTTGGTTTTCATCTCTTGCAATGAGGGATATAATTTTTGCACTCCCTTCCATAAGCTTAAGTTCGCCAAAAGCAAAACTGCAAGCAAAAGAAACGTAGAAACGTATGCCTTCAAGGATATTAACATTAGCAACTGCTCTATATAGGTGTCTTTTAAGATCTTTTAGACTCCATTCAGCAGTGGGAGATCCCTTACCATCCTTTGTCCAGAAACTACTACTTGCCCAATCCTGTGCTTGATTAATAAATGTATCATATGCTCCTGTAACACTAGCAGCACGTTCTAAAATACGTTCATCTTTGATGATAGTATCAAATACCTCTGAGGGGTCAGCGTATACGTTTTTAATGACGTATGTGTAAGATCTACTATGAATCATCTCCATAAAAGACCAGACCTCCATACAGGATTCTAACTCAGGTAGAGAGCAATAAGGTAAAAAAGCCATGCCTGGAGCACGACCTTGTACACTATCAAGCATGATCTGATACTTCAAGTTAGAAGTATAAACATGCTTTTGTTCTGGACGGAGTGTTTGATAATCAGAACGATCTTTCTGTAAAGATACCTCTTCGGGTCTCCAGAAATATCCTAATTGTGATTTTGTTAAATTCTCAAAGGCAGGGTACTTGTATGAGTCATACCTTTGTACTCCTAAAGGTTTTCCAAAAAACATAGGTTGTTTTTTAGTATCGACTTCTTCTGTATTGAAGACAGTCATTCCAGTGATTTTAGACATATTAGATTTTACAGGATTCGCAGTCATCGGCAGTTTCAAGATCACATAATAAAGATTCTAATTTTGATTTTGGGTCAACTACATCATCAGTTTTCTGATCATGAGTATTCTGATAGTAAGAAGTCTTCCAACCATACTTATAAGTTGTAAGAAGATCATTCGCCATAACAGAAGCAGGAACTTCATTGTCTGGATAGTGTGCTGGATTGTAACTCCAGTTACCACTAATCGCTTGGTCAAAGAATTTTTGAATTACTGAAACTACTTTGATGTAACCATCATTGCTGGTCATATCCCAAAGTAATGTATAGTTATTCTTCAAACTTCCATATTGGGGAACAATCTGTTTAAGAGGCCCCTTTTTGGATTTTTTAACGGACAGGTAATCTCTAGGTGGTTCGATTCCGTTTGTTGCATTAGACACAACGGAACTGCTCTCCGAAGGCATCTGTGCGGACAACGTGCTGTGCCTGAGTCCGAATGATGCGATGTCATTCCTAAGAGTATTCCAATCATATTTTAATTTATTTGGTACTATATCATCAACGTCCTTCTTATATGTATCTATTGGTAAAATTCCATCAGCATATTTTGTTCTTCCAAACCAAGAACATGCTCCTTTCTCTTTTGCAATGTTGTTTGATGCCTTTAAGAGATTGTATTGGAAGGACTCAGAAAGACTATGAACAGCATTCCATGCCTCTTGAGAGTCATAATTATAACCTAACTTAGCAAGATAGTGTGCAAGACCTATAAACCCTACACCAAGAGATCTTCGTGATCTTGTACTGAGCGCTGCAGCCTTAACTGGATAATCTTGATAGTCAATGAGTTCTTCTAAAGCACGAACAGCAAGATCGCATAGTTCTTCTAGCTCATCAAGGTTACGAAGTTTACCTACATTGATAGCAGATAGAATACACAATGCAATTTCACCCTTACCATCAATGTGGTGTATTGGATCTGTAGGTAGTGTGATCTCTTGACATAGGTTACTCATGTTTACCTTGTCTAAGAATGAACTGTGACTATTACAATGGTCTATATTCATGATATAGATACGACCTGTTTCTGCTCTCTCTTTTAATAAGTCTCCGATTAATTCTTGTGCATTAACAACTGTTTTTTTAATTGATTCATCGTTCTCATAGTTCACATATAACTCATCAAAATCCTCTGTACCAAAACTATCGTAAAGCCCTGGCACATCATGAGGAGAAAAAAGTGTGATGTGTTTATTTGTGATAAATCTCTCATAAAATATTTTACTTAACTGGATACTGTAGTCGAGTTTTCTGACTCTGTTGTCTTCTGTTCCTTTGTTGTTTTTGAGCACGAGGATGTCTTGGATTTCCTGATGCCAGATAGGAAAGTGGACAGTAGCTGATCCTCCTCGGATACCGTTTTGAGTACAGCACCGAACAGTGCTCTCGAATTTTTTAAGGAAGGGAACAACACCTGTGTGTTGAACTTCTCCATCCCTGATTTTAGCGTTGATTCCCCTGATTCTACCAGAGTTAATGCCGATACCAGCCCTCTGTGCGACATATTTGCCAATAGCCATATCAGAGCTAAAGATACTATCGAGGGTGTCATCAATATCAACCAAAACACAAGATGCAAATTGACGAAGGGGTGTTCTGACCCCCGCCATGACTGGTGTTGGGATGTTGATTTTGTGTTTGCTGATTGAGTCATAGTACCTCTTGACGTACGAAAGTCTTTTGTCTTTTGGATATTCAACGAATAAAGTCACAGCGATCATCATGTACATGAACTGAGGGCTTTCAAAAACCTTACCAGTGCTGCGATCTTGTACTAAATATTTATCTACAACCTGTCGTAAACCAGCATATGTGAAGTAATGATCACGTTCGTGGTCTACCCAAGCATCTATTTTTTCCCATTCTTCTAAACTATACTTATTGTATATTGACCAATCATATATTTTCTTATCTACACACGCTTTAGCATGTTCATGAAGACTTGGATGAGACTTCTCCCAACCATCTTTACCAAACACAGCTTTTCTTAATCCATATAATAATAATCTAGCAGCAACATACTGATAGTTTGGGTTGTCTAAGGTAATTAAATCACTAGCAGATTTAATTAAAATTTGTTGTATCTCTTCTGTTGTAATTCCATCATAGAATTGTATTCCAGAATTTATTTCGACTTGACTTGCAGATACACCTGCTAGTCCTTCACAGGCAAACTCGACCATAGTGTGTATCTTTTCTAGGTCAAGATGAGTGGTTACACCATCTCTTTTTATTACCTTAATTCCGTTGCTCATACTCGTTTCCAATCGTTAAGTTTAATAGTAGCTTCTATAGAACTGTAAGTGTTTGATTTTACCACAGTTTGTACATCATGTCCAGCTAAGAACATATCATTAATATCTTTTTGTTGTATATTTTTAGGCCATATGACTACCTTGTCTCCTCTATCAATGGTTTTTGTAATTCGGTTGATGATTTCTCTGTTACGAGGTTCGTTATCATAAACCCAAATATAATCGCTCCAACCAAACGACCTACAATTAAGATCGCTCCCAACCATCGCAACCGAGTTAACCAAGAAGAGCGAGTCGAAGGGCCCTTCAACAACATAGACGCTTTTGTTTTTGTCGATTCTATCCAATCCATAGACTTTTGGTGCCTCCTCATTGAGCATTATGGTAATGTATCTTAACTGAGATGTTGGATTCAAAGATCTACCTTGAAATCCGATAATTTCATCTGAATTTCTTAATGGAATGACAATTCTAGGTTCGTCATTTTCTACACTATCAAATGATTTCTTTTGTTCATTTGTCCATTTCTTAAAGTGTTCACAGTAATATAAATCTTTTAGAAATTTAGCATCAATTTGTCTATCTTCTAGATATTTTCTTGCTGGGTGTGTAATATTTAGTTCGGAGATTCTTTTGAGATTGAAAGCTTTTAAGTTAAATTTTGGTTTCGTAAAATTAAACTTTGGAGTCGCAACATTTGTTGATTTTCCTGTTGTTCCAGACTTAAATCTTTCCATTACATACTGGTCATGAAGTGTAACATCATGATCCTTTAAAAAGTTAGAAAGCGATCTACCAACACCACAATTGTGACATTTATATATGTAATCAGAGTTTTTCAGAAAGAAAAAACCCCTTGCACGATTCTTGTTCTTTTGTGAATCGCCACAATAGGGGCATCTGAAATTGTATAAACCTCTTTTCTTCTTCGTAAACTTCTGTAATCTAGGAGAATACAAACCAATGTATTTCTCATCGATGAAATTCATCTATTATTTATTTTGATTAAACATCTCTATGTTATCAGGTTGTGGTGTATTTGTCAAGGTACTTTTGAGGATTCTTTGTCCGACTGGAGACACGAGGACAGAAATAATAGAAAGAGCACCAAATATGCTCCACATTTTTTTCTCCATGAGTCTGAGTCTTTCATCTACCTTGCGAATATCTCTCTCACAGCCCTTCTTAATCTCCTCAGATTGGCGGTTAACCTCCCTGTGAAGCGATTCAACTTTCTCGAATAATACGGCATCAATCCTATCCTGTTTGTCTAATTTTTCATCATGAACGGCAAGCATCTGCCCCATCTTCTGATTATTTTCTTGAAGAGTTTCAATAACTCTTTCAAGTCTCTCCAATATTTGATCTTGATTTCTCATTTTAAACACCGCCTCTAGCATCCGCAAATGCCTGTATCTTTGTCAATCCAGATGATGAACTATTAATAGTCTTAATCATCTTTACTCTATTACTTGCGTTCAAATTTCTATATAAATCTACTAGTTTAGCAGCAGACGCAGGGTTAACTTGCATTTTTTCGCCATTATCAAACTGAATATTACCAGAAGCACCGCCGTGTATAACTTTTTTCAGTTGGTCAATAACTTTACCACCACTTTCAATTAACTGATGTCTATGAACTGCTTCCATTATCCTTTCATTTCTTATTGCATCACGATAAGGCTTAGGTAACTTTCTCAATTTCTTTTTACGAAAATCTAACTTTGGATCAAATCCAGCCACAGGGCCTTTTGCAGCAGCAGATCCAGAAAATCCACCGTTACCAGCGCTCATTGTAGGTTCTTCATTGATCATTAGATTCTTTTTAACTCCTCTAGACAATCTTGATCCATATCTATAGTTGGTATTTCATCATCTGTAATACGATTTAAATAAACCATAAAAGATTTTAATGGAGACCAATAATCAGATTCAATCTTATAAAACAATAAAGGTGTGCCTGCATCACCGAATATGTTGTAGACAACAATAATGTGATTCAATAAGAGATGAGTTTTAAGTACACCAGTTTTGAGATATCTTTTGAATAATCTCTTGATGTACTTAAATCTTTTTAAATCCTCGTAGAAATCATCTTTCGTGACACATTGAGGATTATCATAGTTTTTAATTGCAAATAAAAGGAAGTTATCCTCATTCAATTCATCAAATTTCATACTATAAACTTATCTCATACTATGTATTGTCTGTAACTGTAAGTGTTGCTGTGCTAGAAGTAACTTCTTTACCACCAATACTGTTGTTAATCTTAACTCTGTACTGATAACCGTTAGAAGTAGCAGTTAAACTTGTTAGAGCAAGTGTCTGTGATGTTCCACCACTACTGATGTTTGCCCATCTAGCAGAGGAAGAAGTACGTCTTTGCCACTGGTAAGTAATTGTTGGACTTGAACCAGTAGAAGATGCAGTAACACTGAATGTATTAGCAGCAGTTGCAGCCTTAGTAACTGTAACTGTAACCGCAGCGGCTCCACCGCCACCTAATGCTGAGTCAGCAATTGAAAGTGTTTCATTATCTGCATAACCTGTACCACCAGATACGAGTGTAACTGTTGGAGTTCCATTTGCAGCAACAACGACTGTGAAGTCAGCACCTGTACCAGATGCGTTACCAGCAAGGTTGGTTATTGTGTATGTTCCAGCAGTTCTGTTTCCAGCAGCTGCACCGTTATGTGAGAATGTACCAATTGCTCCAGCAGGAGTAAATACTGTAGCATCAGCAGGTTGAGAACTGATAGTAATTGCACTTGTAGCGTCTGCTGTGATTACGTCTTCAGTATCACCAACTGAGGCACTTGCAGCAGCTGAAACAGCAGCAAGTAATTCTGCTTTATGTCTGGTTCTACCAGATACATCAACATATGTACGATATTTCCACCATCCGCCACCATTTAATCCTCTGGATTTGTTCTCAGAAAGTGATGCTTCTGTAGCATCAAGGAATAATAGTTCGGTTGTACTTGTAGTACTATCTCCACCTTTGATTACATACTCTGCAACTGCCTTTGGTGGTGTTCTTCTAATAACTTTTTCTTTAGCAAGGTTATTATTAGTAGACCCTGCATATGCTTTATGTAATTCTATTGCAGTTGTACTAGTAACAGTTCTTACAATATAATTCACACCATCTATTTCTAGGACATCTCCCTCTTCAACTGTGTCAGCAGCGTTCTTTGTTACTGTTGCGTCAGTTTGAGTGACTCCTACATTGTTGGCAAATGCTTTGCCATCTATAGTTCCGAAAATTGCCATTTGATTTTTTTATGTGTCGGTTTTCTATTACTTATTTATAAAGAAGGGGGCGTAAGCCCCCAGTCATTTAAGACTCCAACAATGCTTTCTCTAGTTGTGCAACGAGTTGATCGTCAACTTTGTTACCAGTTTTAGCAGCTGCCTTTTTAAGCAACGAAATGATGAACTCTTTGATCACAGTGTCTAGATCCTCTGGAATCTTATCAACAGCTTTATCAATAATATTGATAGCTATTGGCATTAGAAATTTAGTCATAATTAAAATTTATAAATTTGAACTATGCCTATTTATTAACTTCCCAACCCTCTACCTTTATCGTAATTATCTTTACCACCATAACGTGCCATAGTGTTAGCATAATCTTGAGTAGATTTAAAACCTCTCTTCTTAGCATCAGCAGCAGTTTTTCTTTTTTTATCTGCCATTGCTTTATACTTACCAGCTCCAGCAGTAGTTTTTACACCCTTCACTTTCTTTTGTTGATTACTACCACTTCTCATAATCTGACCTTTATACTTTGCTTTTACAGCATCTAATGCTGCATCTTTTTTCTTAGGTTGAGATGGTTTCTTTGTACCGCCTGTGGATGTAGGTGAACCACTCTTCGTGTTTACACCTTTTTCTTTTTCATAGCGATTCAATTCTATAATTGGTGTACCTTGTGGTTGATACTCACAGTTCCATGCTCTAAGTGACTTATTAATTCTTGAGTCTGGATCAGATGCTGTCTTCTTAGAAGTCAACTTCTTCTTCATACCCTTCATTCTCGCACAAAAGCTCGCTCTACGAGGGTTCCCAACTTTTTTTGAAGGTGCTTTAAGGTCGCTGCCTGGATTTTCTCTCTCGTAGCTTTTTCGTCCTTTTTCATTTAAGCCTCCTGATTTATTTTTGCCTGATTTTCTTGTCCAAGCAGGACTTTTTGCTTCTGAAACTAAAGTTCCGTCTTTATTTATCTTTGATCCTTCTGGTATAGGTTTACATTTTTTATCTTCTCTACAATAATATTCTCCCTTACCACATGATTCCTCTTTAACTTCCTGTTTACCATAAGTTATACAAGGATCTTTTCCACATCCACAGTTTTTCTTCTTACCTTCTTTCATGTCCTTGACATGCTTTCTCACTCGGTTCGCTTGACCCTTATGCATCTTACTTGCTTTATCAAGTTCCTTAGCAATCTTTCCAAGTTCTTTGACATCCTCTTTAGCAAGTTTTGTTGCAGTTGCATACATGACACTTTCAGCATCATCTTTATAATTTGACTTAAAAGATGACTTATTCTTTTTCATGCCCTTAACAATACGCTCTTTTTCTGACTTTTCTTTAGTCGTCAAAGAGCGTTCCATGAACTCTTGATAAGACCTCATTTTAGCCTCCTTTCTTTTTAGCCATCGCCTTTTTGATTGCCTTATCTCTAGAACCCATGTACTCATCTGTACCAGATTCTATCTTACCATCTCCATCATAATCTTTCTTTGCCATTTTCTTTCCTTCCTCAATCTCTGACTCTGAATTAACTACAGGGCCTTCTGGGGAAGTTTGAGGAGTGTCACATTCAGCAGGAATACCTCTAGAAGGATCTCCAGCTTTTGCAAGTTTTGCTCTGATGTCAGCAAAGGTAGGATATCTCTTTGCTTTTGCTGATTCTGGAGGTGTAGTTGATGGACTACCAGAATAATCAACAGAAGCAGTAGTGTTCTGGTCGTATGCTTCAGCGTTTACATTTAACTTACCAGATTTCTTTGCAGCCATTTTCTGACGATCCATTTGCTGTTTCTTCATAGCAAACTTCTTTTGAGTTTGTAATGTAGTCTTATCTTGTGGAGTTAATGCCTCTGTTACTTCCTCATCTTCATGTGGAATAGTATTACCATCTTTATCTTTTTGATGATGTTCTATGTTAAGAGTCTTAGGATAGTTCTTATCGCCAGGCTTTCTCTTAGGTTTACCAGCTTTACGTCTAGCATGCATATTATCCCAAAGTCCTTTCTTCTCATCAAGCATTTTCTCATCTGGAATTACATGCTCATGATATTCTGTAACAAGAATCTGTAAATCCTCAACAGGAACATTTCTTTCTAATCCATGTCCAAACATAATATCATAATGAGTTACATTGTTGTTCTCATCTAAAGTATGTTCTTCTTTGATACAGTTTCCTACACCATACTCTTCATGTTTTACCTTAGAAGCACAGTCATGTCCTTTCTTTTTCTTCTTATCTTTATATCCTTCCGCTACTTCATCCTCTTTTACACAATTAGGAACAACCTTACCACCTTTCTTCTTAGTTCCTTTTGCTTTATATCCATCCCAACAAGTATCAGCACCTACGTTCTTACGTGCTTGTTTCATTGATCCTTCAGTTTTCATTGCTCCTACTTTTTTAGCAGCAACTTTAATCATTTCCTTACGTCTTAACTTTGCTTCTTTCTTTGCAGTCTCAGCGTTTGACATACCATATGATTCATTAGCATCTTCTACAGTCTTAGGATTAATAATTACAGGACCTTTTTTCTTTCCTTTAAGATCTTGTACTTTTTCTAAGAAGTATTCTGTATGTTCTGGATCAATAGTTTGCATTACTTCATTTAGATCATTAGAACTTATTGCAATATCATGTTCTACAAAATAGTCACAAAGATCATCCATCTCTTGTACTGTCTTACCTAGTCTCTTTGCAGCTTCTTCTTTCATATGATCTGCTGCTTTGTATAAAGGTTTACCAGTTTTTACATTCTTCTTACCAGCTTTATATGCTTGGTATGCTGGTGTGTTACCTTTCTTGTCAGCGTTTGTTACTGTATACTCTTCTTTCTTTATCTTAGACTTATTCTCTTTTTCGTTTCTTGCAAGTACTTTTGATTTAATCTTTGTTTTAATTTCTGGTTTAGACTTAATACCATATAAACCAACAGTCGGAGCACTGTAGGTAGTACCATTAAATGCAACCTTTACGCCCATATACTCTAGAGCTTCATTTAAATCCGCTCCAGTCTTCTCTACAAACAGTTTCAAGGCATACTCTAATGTTTCACCAGTAAGATTCTCTACAATCTCATCAACCATATCTTCGTGGTTGAGGTGATATTTAATAACAGATTCCACTAACCTTTCTGCTCTGTATAGATTAGAAGGTGGAAGTGAAAGATAAGAAGAATACTTATTTAAGTCCATCTTTTTTACTAGGTTTTTTACTATTTAGTGGGGTTGACTTTTTTGTGAAAGAAGTAACTGGTTGGCCAGGTGTCAACGCCTGTACAGCAGCACGATACTCGTCAGTACCTATCTCCCATATTGTTTTTTCCATAATATCTTTGATCCAATGACGGAAAACTCTTTTCTCTTCATCAATCATAATAACGTAGTTTGTACCACGAGTTATAATTCTACCTATAACTCCAGTATTCAAATTTTCTACAATGTCACCAACTTTATATAGTTCTCCAGAACGATATGCTTCTCTTAAAGAAGATTCGTCTAGTTTTGGAGCAACTTTATAATCTTTTGATTCAAGATTCATCGCACGGCGTAATCTCATATAGATTGCCTTTGCTTGTTCTTTATCAAGATCTTCTGGGAGTCCTTTTTTGAAAGCATCATAGTCATTATCTGATGCTGCTTTCCTCATTTTAGAAGCAGACATACCTTCTACAGTATCATCTGAGTCAGCATCTCTTACACCAGCACTGACAACATCAAGACCGCCAAAGTTATAAGTTTTACCATTATACTTAGAAGTTATGTTTGAAAACTCCTTTACACGGTCATCACCTACAACAATTTTGACATTATCATATCCTTGTCCATAGAGATTTTTAAGAACATCAAAGATGTTTCTTCCATTTTGAGGATCATTTGCAATACTATCAGCATGATGTGGAAACATATGTTGCATTACATTCAATTTAGTTCCAAAGTCTAAAGGATTCTTCTCAGGATCATTTGAATGACTTGGATATATCATATAGTCAGCACCAGAAGCGTATGCTTCATCTGCAACTTTGTCCATTAACTTTGCATGACCTACATGTGGTGGATTGAATCTACCAAATGTAATTACAACTTCTCCACCACCTTCATTACGAGGTAATAATGACTCTTCCTCATCAGATTTTTCATCTGCTTTCGGTTCCTCTTCAGGTGGTTGTTCAGGTGCAACTGTATCTTTAACAGATTGTAGATCAGATGCCATTTTGGCAAGAGATTGGGCATCAGCAGCAGACTGTGGGCCTTTCAAAGGAGCTCCAGCGTTTAGATTATCCTGTTCTTTCTTAGATAGAGGAACAAGACGAGTTCCGCCTTCAGCTTTAGCAACAATTTTGCCAGCCTTATCAGCGTAATAACCTTTACCTGTGTGTACTAAACCCTTTTTTTCAGCTTCGAGTCCTGCTTTAGTCCGAGCTTCACCAAAGAAATTGTTAAAGGACTTCATATAAGTCTCTATTGGTTCTACATTTATATTTATTTATCCCAATTCTTGTCAGTTGAGAAGTTTGCAGCAGAGAACTCAAGTCTATCAACTAATTTTAATGCTTGACCTGATTTAATTGCAACAAATCCTTCTGGAGCTGTAACGGAATATCCAGTTCCTTTTTTTAAAAATGTTCCAATATCTCTAACAGATTCTAATTTTCTTATAATCATTAACTTTGCTTTTGTTAAATTTTTATATGATGCAGCAGTAAAATAAATTGATTTTTGATTTGCAGAAATAAATTTTAAACCATCATTTTTGACTGCTAACCATTTTTTTTGACCAGCTTCAGATTTTTTAGAATTTATTTCTTTGTCTAAAAGAAAAGAATAATAGTTTGCAAAATCTCCTACGACTTGATTTACTGGTGGTATCATTGCACCAGATCTAATATAAGAATTAAAAAATTGTTTGAATACTATATTAAATGAATACTTATCTGTACCAGCCATTGCATCTAAAAATTTAGATGCTTGTTTTAATGACCCTGTGGTTTGACTTAAAATTGAATTGAACTTAGTTTTTTCTTGTGAAGTAAAATTAGCTGATCCACTTGCATCATTAAAGTCTGAAGAAAATACAGAGACATCTTCAACTCCCTGATAACTAGATACATCTACACCAAATCCAGCTCGCATATTTGATATAGTATCACCACTATATGATGTATGAAAAACAATACCAAGTTTAGAGTTATTCACACGTTGACCAAGATTTGTATTCAAAGGTATTGTATATGTAATAGTGTTTGGAGTAAATTTTACAGAACGCTGTCCTTGAATAGTTCCTATACTTTTAGTATTTTCAGTAAACAAAAGATCGCCTTGTATAACTCCTGATATTGGTAACTTAGAAAGATGTGTTAAACATGACTTAAGTATTGAATTTAATCCGCTATCTGGATAAAAGAAATCTACATCATCATGTGTACAACAGATTTTAGGATTAGTTTTATTAAATACAGATTTGTTACCAACAAAGAAAGCTTTCCAAACTGGATGAATACCACAAATAATTGCTGGAGCGCCATCCCACTTTGTAGTTACTTTAATACTTTTTGATTTATCTCCTTGTGATAACATGTCACCAAGAGATTTAAGAAAAGCAACTGAAGTCTTTCCTCCGCTACTACCATTGTTTAAAATATCGTCTTCTAAATGTTCTAAGTGTTTATTTTGTTTAGCCATAACTAGAAAATTTTAACGAATGATCCATTCAAAGGATCGTAAGCTTTTTTAGCTCCATAATATAAAATATTTAAAAAATCATTTAATACACCTTTAGTAGTTAATTCTTGCATGAACTGTACATATTCCATTGCAACTAATATATTTCTAAACCTACCATTGTTTGATCTATCAATAGCACTTTCATTTGCAGCACCATTCTTAATAACATTCTCTATTCCACTTTCATCAGCTCCAGTACCAGTAATACTAAGATCACCAAAATCAACACTTTTACTGCCAATCTTTTTATTTTTAATATTATTATAAACGTCAATCCAATAATCAATCATAAATGGGTCCCATGTGCCAGGAAAATTATTTGGTATATTAGGATGTTTTGATATTGATTTAGGTTTTGATAACTGATGTGATGTTAAAAATTTATCTATCAAATCTGATGGAACAGTTCCTAACTTTGCAGCTGGTTTAGACTCATTTATACATTCTGTTTGTACAGTTCCATTGGGATTACTTAACTGTCTATTTCTAACTTGAACCTTTATTTTAAATGCTGGTGGTTTAGTTAACTGAAAATGCATAGAAAATTCTGAGTTCTCAAAAACTCGATCTTTAATATTCAATAAACATTTAGGATTTAAAACTTTCCAATCTTTTTGTTCTGGATTTCCTGTATTTAATTCTTCTTCTAGATCAATTCCATATTTTAAATTTATTTTCTTTAATGATACAGGTATCATATCTTTTGATTTAAGAGATTCATACATGATACTATTTAAAAGAGTCAACTTACCTTTTTGTGTAAGCCCATCAATTGTCATCAATTCTTTAATTGTTTTTTTGATACTATTTTCTTCAGATCTCTTTACCATTACAATATCCATTGGATTCCAAGTATCTTTTGTAGCAAATATTCTATCTCCACCTTCGACACCACAATATGTTTTTGCCATACTTTCTAGAAAAGGCATGATACCATCATCTCTAGAATAGTTATATCCTTTATGTTGATTAACATATCCTTTAATTAATTTTGCCTGTTCAGTAAAAGTTGTCATCCATTTGGCATTTACACTCGGATAGATGCTTGCAATCTGACCAAGTGTAGGTAATTTTCCTGTTTCGATATACATTTTAAATGTATACGCTGAGGCATTTTCTTGTTGTTGAGTAGCAATACCGTCTGAAGCCATAAAAATAGGAGGGTCTTCCCTCCTATTTAGATTATCTATGTGGGTTATAAACATACAGTATGATTAATGACGTAGAAATAATTGCTATTACAATTATTGCTGCTATTTGTATCATAGGTCTCCCTCCTTTCTGTTCTCAGAATAGTGAACATCAAATTCACCGCCTGGATATCTGGACTTTAGTTTGTCCACATTCATTTCAATAATCTCTTCTGGTGAAGTATCAAGTGCTATACATGCCTGTATAAAATACCACATAATGTCACCTAGTTCACGTTTCATATGAAATAGATTTTCTTGGGTAACTGGTTTACCTTGAAAGAGAATCTTTTTTACTATCTCTGTGAACTCACCTGACTCAGCACATAATCCAAGTGCAGCAGTTAATGCTCTATGTGAAGAGAAGTCTTTAGAGTATAGATCTCTTAAACGATCTTGGAAGTGGCCACCATACTTACTCTCTTCAGATGTTACAGCGTTAACAAATTTAGTATACTTATTAAAATCAATTGTCATACTTTAAATCCTTCAAAACTTCTGATCTTCTTGTCAAGAGATTCAGCTAAATCATTATCTTTGCCCGAGTCAATAATATTACCCTGAGCGCTTACTTCTACATTATACAATCTCATTTTAGATCTGTCAATACCTATGACAAATCTTTTGTTTATTGTAGGATCATTATATCTGTTCTTCAATTGTTTAATCATAATCTGATTCATATCTTCCAACTCCTCAGTAGATATGAGAGCGAACATAAGGTCAGCAGTAGCAGGGAGTCCGAAAGATTCTGATGTGTCAGTAAGATCAATATCACTAGACCCATAACCAGAACGAGTAGTTTGAGTAGCACTAACAATCGGGAGATTTGCTTCGACAGCAAGACCACGAAGTTCTTCTGCAATCGCTTTAACGAACGTATAAGAATTGACAATGGTTCCTTTGTAACGAGATGATGAACAGATGTTTAGATAATCTACGAATATAATATCTGGTGCAAATCCTTTTTTGATTGATAACTCACTCAACAAACTTTTGAAATGTCCAGCGTGTGCTGATGCTGTAGGATATTCTTTGATAATTAAAGTACCCTGTGTTTTCTTTGCAACTTTTCCAATCTTAGTTTCAAATAATGATTTTGGTAAATCAGTAAGTTCTTTAATATTTACTCCTAAAAGATTGGCGTCAATTCTTTCTGCTATCTTTTCTTCCGCCATTTCCAAAGTAATATACAAAACATTTTTACCTTGAGACAAACATGAGCTAGCACAATGGCACATAAAAAGAGACTTGCCCACACCAGTGCCTGCAAGAGCAACATTGAGAGTCTTGTTAGGAAGACCACCTTTTGTAATCTTGTTAAAGAGATCCAAATCAAATGGAATCTTGTCTTCTTTCTTGTGATAGAACTCAAATCGTTCTTCAGCATCCTGTAGATAGTCATGACCGATGTGATCATCGAAAGATACTCCTAATGCTTCCGAAAGAATAGAAGGAATTGCTTCACGATTTTTTGTCTTATCTCTACCGTCTGCAAGTTTTACACTTTCCATAAGTGCAAGATATATTGCTCTTTCTTTACACCACTTCTCAGTTGTATCTAACAACCATTCTTGATCAACTTTTTCTTCTCGAAAGCTTTGTATGAGATCGACTGCTTCTTTAAATATTTCCTCTGATATATCCTTTCTTTTTTCTACTTCTATTTGTAATATATTTGCTGATGGTAAACCATCATAGTTATTCATGTACTGTTGTATCTCTTGAAAAATAATTTTCTCAGTTAAGACTTCAAAGTAAACATCTTTGATAAAAGGCAAAACTTTTCTGAGATACTTCTCATCATATACAAGATGAGATAATATTTTAGTTTCTATTTTCATACAAATGATCCGTAACTAAATTCTTTTTTAGCACACTCATCCAAAGCCTGCATAACTTCTGGTGTGAAATAAACTTCTGGGTTTTTTAGCACTTCTTTAGGGTAAACTTTTTTCTCACCCATATTATAACGATTTCCAGTTTTTGTAAACACTCCATACTTCTCACCTAACTCTAGAAGTCCATAATAAGGATCTAATCCTCTTTCATCATAGAATAATCTAGTGGCAACCTGTGAGTTTTCTTTTGTAAATCTAGATTTGAATGTTTTACATTTTATAATATTTCCAACTACCTCAGTACCATCTTTTTCTTTTGACTTACTGAGATATATTATAGTCGATGCAGCATACTTTAGTCCTGATCCACCACCCATTTCTTTGGTTGGCATGTATGACCCCACTACATCATATGTATGGTTTGTGACAATTAGAGGAATCTGTGCTTGACCTAATTTAAGAGATAAAATTCTAAAAATTGATTTGACTATCTGAGCTCTTGTCATATCTCTAGTCTCTTTACCAGCTGAAGCATCTTCAACTTCCTTTGTAGTAGATAACATTCCAAGAGAATCTAATACAAACATTAATGGTGGTCGATCTTCCAATTTAAGTTTTGTATATTCATCTACAATTTTGATTGCTTGTGTTCTAAATTCTTGTACTGTAGTTACAGGAACTAAACCAAGACGTTTGACATCAATACCACGTTCACTCAACATATCTTTTGTGATCGCTGATTCAGATTCAAAATATATTACTTCTCCTTTTGGATTTTGTATTAGAAAATTTTTGACAATTGATAAAGCAAAAAATGTTTTACCTGTAGATGATTCTCCTGCTAACGCTGTAATCTTATTAGAAGGTAAACCACCTTTAATACTACCACTAACTAAAGCGTTAAAAATATAAGAACCAGTATCAACAAAAGAATTACAATCTCCTGATGCTATACCTTCGTCTGCTATTGAAGCAAACTCATTGTCGATTTCTTTAATAACTGTTTTTACAAATGACATAATAACCTCCTATACGAAAAATGATTCAAGTGTGCCTTTCTTTTCAACCATCCATCCAATTGTTTCAACAACATTCTTCAATGGTTCTAAAAAACTTTTTTCAAATTGTAAATTGTAATCAATGTATTTTTGTAGATTAAATTCTTTTGGCAAAGTTTGAAGATATGCAATAACATTTTCTCCTATCGGATTTGGTTTCTTCAAATAAACAAATTTAATCTTTTCTCCTTCCTGTATGTAAGGATACTTATGTGTAAGTTTCAATCTCTTCACATGATGATTGTATAAGATTGCCCCTCGAACATGAATCGGAGTTCCTTTTGCATACATATCAGAACTAGATTTGTATTTACCCAATCCATTCAATCCTCTTGGAAATGAGATGTCAGCAATCTCCATTTCTTTTGTTTCTTTTTTGACATTCTCAATAAATGATATCAGATCATCATTCGATTTGTCAATAATAATCTTGAAAGCTTTCTTGAGTTTATCACGATAATATGCTGGTGTTGATGAACGTGCAGTTTCAAGACCCATGATTTTCATCTTCGGTTGTTCATATCTGACACCTTCACTATCCCATACGTTGAGAATATATCTTTTTTTAGCAGTCCAGATACCACGATCAGCAATGTTCTCACGTTTCATGAACATCTTTTGATCATAAGCACCTACATAGTCCGCCAACGTTTGGTAAGAACTCGAAATATATTTTTCCAATTCCACATCACACACCTTATCGAGGAAAGAAACAATCTTTTCATTAGAGACCTCTCTCCCTTTGTATACAGTTTGAACCAAAGGACCCAAATTAAGATAGATGGAATCAGTATCAGAAGCAATAACATAATCAGTATTCTCCGTTTTCAGAATTTTGTTTAAATATTTGTTCATGCGATTCTCTATCCATCGAATCGAAACTTGACCAGATAGAGTAATCGCTTCAGCATTTGCTAGTTTGAAGTAACGGAAATATTCGTTACCAATAGCACCATAAGCAGAGTTAAGAGAAATCTTCTTTGCCATTTGAATGTTGTTACATCTAGCGATTTCTTTTTCCAAAGCTTTAGTAGGAGTCTTCTCGTACTGTTGCTTTGCGGTAAGCATTCTCTTTTTGTAGATGACACGATCATTGTACATATCAGACATTAGTTTAGGAAGAAATCCTTTGATATCTTTACGATACTGAGCACCATTAGCACACACAGCATACTTTCCATCAATCGATACATCTCGATTCAAGATCCCTTCAACGCTTGCATTGGGATGTCTAGTTTCCCTGAGTGTCTCTGGGGAGATATTATACTGCATAATGAGATGAGGATACAAACTATTAAGGTCAAAAGAGACAACCCAATCATAGCGTCCAGGCTTCGGTTCTTTAACATAGGCCCCTGCATAAGCTCTTTCCTTTTTATGTGATGTTTTTTGTGGAACTACAATATATCTTTTCCGAAGAAAATTAAATATAATATTATCCCATGTTTTAACCTGAGAATATACATCCTCATAATTTTGTCTGGCATCATATGCCATTGTCAAACACAATTCAATCAATTTCATCTTGTCTTCAAGACTATCTACAAGTTCAACGTCATGAATATTATAGTCAATAAACTTCTGCCAGTTTTTTGTATAGAAATCACTGAAGTTTTCAAACTCACTGTGATCTAGTTTTTTCTCTCCAAGTTCGATCATAGCAATATGATCAAGTCGATATGACTCTTGGTTTGTATATGTAAACTTACGATATAGATCAAGATAATCAAGACAAGAAACACCAGCAAGATCATAAGCAATATTTTTTCTACCTTGAATATAAATTTCTTTTTCTTGAATCAAATTCCAAGGCGATAAAGACTTCTTATGTTTTTCACTTAAAACTCTGTTAATACGTCTAGCAAGATATGGAATATCATACAAATAAACATTCCATCCTGTAATTACATCAGGTGTATTCTCAACCCAATATTGTAAAAACTTTAATAAAAGATAATGTTCATCTTCACATAAAATATATTTAACATCATCACGCTTGTTGTCATACTCACGAACACCCCATGTAATTAGTTGTTTTGTATTAAAATCTTTAACTGTAATACAAAGAACTTTTTCTGCAGCAGATTCTACATCAGGAAATCCATTTTCAGATTGAACCTCAATGTCCAATGAAATAATATTCATCATGGACATATCAAATTTAAGCTCATCTTGTGGAAACTTGTCTGAGATATATTGATATAAAAATCTTTCATATCCTAAAACCTCAAACTCATCAATATCATCATACTTTTTTGTAAAGTCACGAGCATCACGAACTGAGTCAAACTTGATTGGTTTTACATATTTACCATCAAGAGTTGTGTATTTGCTTTTCTTTTTAGAAGAAACAAAAAGAGTAGGAGAAAATGAATCTCGATGAGTCACTTTCTCTCCACCCTCATATCCACGATATAGGATCGTGTTTCCTACGAGCTGTACGTTTGTATAAAAATTCATGAAGGAATCTGTTTTACGATCTCGGCGTCTGGTTCTGAAATTGTCACGATACGATTTGAGTATATCAAAGCTCCTCTCTCAGAAGAATACAAAGGCCACTCTACAAGTGTACCATCTTCTTTAATAAGATAAGCATCTTTGAGATAACAATTTGGTTCTTCGTCAAGTTGTTCTATGTCAGCAAGCACATGATCTCCTGTAACTAGCTGCACTACCTGTATATTCATGTTTATTGCAAAACTATTTCTATTATAGAATATCTATGAAACTTTGTCAAGCTTCTTTTTTTTATCATATGTAATTATATATTGTTTCCATTCATTTCCAACAGAATCACATCCCACTTGTTTTTCTAATGTTCCTTTTAAATTATGTGCTATAATTCTTAGCACTGCTTCACTATCACTCATTGTTTGTCTTGTAATTTTTGTAATACTGTTTTTTCTTGCATTGGTGCTACATCATTTAAACCATTTGCATCAAACCAAGGTGCTGTTTCCCAATCAAATCCTTCACCGAATGTATTATCAGGAGAAACAATATACCAGTGACATTTAGCATCAGGTATATCAACAGCACATACCGCCCAATCGTCTGCCCACTGTGGCACTTGCACATACATTACAGGTAAATGATTTGCATGAGCAAATTTTGGTAATCCGATTAGAACTCCCCATACTAAAGTTAATAAAACAAAAATTCTTATCAAAGGTGTCTCCATTTTTTAAGTCCATAACTAACTGCTAACATTGTAGCACAAAGAATTAATAATTCAGTCATAATAGTATTGCTCCTATAATAAAACCTTTAGCGAACGTTATACATAACATTTGATAATCGGTAAGATTAAATTTATTTTGAAATTTTTTAGCAAGATTTCTATCCCACTCTACAACTTTATCAAATACTTTTTGTGATCTGTCTGGTAATCCCATTTAACCTCCTATCATTTTTTGAGTAATTTTAAAGTCTTCATCAAACTGTGCTAATCCTTGATCTGTAAGAACATGATTATACATCTTATGAAATACTGTAGGAGGTATTGTACAAATATTTGCACCATACTCAAATGCTCTACTTACATCTCTTACGTTACGAATAGATGCAGCAAGAATCTCTGTTTCATACCAACCTTGTTTCATATAAACATTTGATATATCTTTTACAAGGCATAAACCACCAAATGAATTATCATCAACTCTACCAACAAAAGGTGAAACATATTTCGCACCAGCTTTTGCAGCAAGTATTGCTTGTGATGGTGAAAATATAAGAGTTACATTAACTCTAATTAATTTTATTGCTAGTTTTCTACAAGCATATAATCCGTCAGGTGTACAGGGAACTTTAATAGTTGCACAATCTCCAAATTTAGAATAGAGTCTTGTACCTTCTTCAAACATATCATCACCATCTCCAACGACTTCCATACTAATGTCTGAGTATCCAATGTCTTTAAGTTCTTGATAAACAGCTTCTGGATCTCTACCACTCTTTCGTATGAGTGTAGGATTAGTTGTAATGCCGTCTATAAGACCAGTTAGATATCCATCATGTAAAACTTTAGTATCAGCTGAATCAAGAAAGATTTTCATAGTGTTCGTTTTTAACATACTATTTTATAAGGTCTTTTGTTTTTAGTATATCATAAACTATACAACTTGTCCAATTTCCCACACAAATCAACACATAAAAAAAGGAGGGGTTTAATCCCCTCCCAAGAAATGTAAAATTTCTTACATTAATAACTCCTTACATATTCGTTTACAGCTTGGTTGATCACCCACACACTCAACAAGGCATTCATAGTAATCATCTAGTAGTTTATTTTCTTTTGAATAGGCATAACGGTTGTCGTTATGATTCCATGATGCCAGCTTGTTGTGTGATATGATATTGTGCATCTTTACCTCCGCACTAAGGTTTACATTATATAGAGATTTTGGTGCATCTTGCTAAGCCCCAACTCTGAAATTATTTATATTTTGATATCAAGAAATAGATAAAGATTTTAACATATCGCAATTATGTATTTTTACTCATAAAAAAAGACCCCTGTTGGGGTCTTGATTGTCTGTTACTTTCTGTAAAGTAACTGTACCTCAGCAGATATGATTGTGAGAAAGATAGCAGCTGCTATCATTATCTCTGCTGTAACAATCACTTAGCAGTGTGTGCGATACCACGATAACGTAGTTCGACCTCTTTTTTCTGCTGAGCTGTTTTGTTTTCGGTGTCGTATACAACACCACGGTATGTGACTTTTGCCATTTGGTTTCTCCTAAAGTAGTTGGATTTTAAGGCCCCGTTCCTTTAGCGAACTTTTGCGTCCCTTTCGGGATGAACGATCCGTTCCGAGTCGGCTTACTTGCGTCCAATGATATAAG